>Ga0209518_1001174_pt1 | contig 29666 bp, 32 predicted proteins | sample RifGroB1_FD_183993 | JGI IMG/M metagenome (GOLD analysis project Ga0209518, IMG submission 183993) | Groundwater microbial communities from Rifle, Colorado, USA - Groundwater B1 (SPAdes) (version 2) | ecosystem: Environmental > Aquatic > Deep subsurface > Groundwater | place: Rifle, Colorado...
GCACAGAACAGAACAACCAGGACAAGGTTATGGCTTTCGGAAACATGCTTATTAAATATCTTCCGCAGTTAAGGGGAATAACGGCCTACCCTGACGGGGCGCGGGCAGGACAACCATTAATTCCTGTTAAATATCATACGGCGGCAAAGCATATCGGGCAGGTGTTTGTGGAGACGATTGATGTGTGTGAATTGAAAGGTGGAAGCTGTGGGGCTTAAGGCAGTCCTTAGAACGTATATAAAACCTGAGAAGTGTTTACGAAAGAACGGTTCCCCGGTCAGAAGGAAAATTTATGTGTTTGGGTGTATTGATTGTGGAAAAGAAATACACGTGGAAAGCAATGGGAAAGTCGCGAGAGCCACGGGTAGATGCAGGAGTTGTTCTTATAGAGAAGCCGCCAGGTCTCGCAGAAAGAAACCCTTTGAATTTTTATATAATAAATTTATGCGGGTGGCGGTGGGGAGGAAATTAAACACAGCTTGCGATATTAGCTACGAGGATTTCGTAGCACTCACCGATATTAAGGAATGTTTCTACTGTGGTGAAAGTGTGCGATGGGCAGCCACTGATACAGATAAAAACAGTTGGCGTTACAACCTCGACAGGAAGAATAACAATCTTGGTTATTTAAAAACAAACATAGTGGTTAGTTGTTGGAGTTGTAACAAACTTAAATCTAATTTTGGCTATTATGAATTTCTTGATCGATGCGCAAGGATAGCGCAGCGGCGTGGAACCGGAATCTATCGACTATCTATAGAGCGGAATATCCCAGCCGAACACACGGACGAAGTATTTACAGGGAAAGTAGTCGTTAGCTCGACTGGGGTGTCTCGTGAAAATTGTATTCGCTCTTATATGCGGACGGAGAATTCTCTGGATAGGGGTAAGTATATAAATAAGCGAAAAATTTATGTTTTCAAATGCGTGAATTGTGAGAACGAAGCGCATGTACTAAGTTGCAATACTAAGGTGTCTACCGGACGGTGTCGGCGCTGCGCTACTAAAGAGGCTACCAGGAAAATGGGTCTGGTTCGCAGAAAACCCCCGTTTATGGCATTATACAATCAATTTATTTATGCCGCGAGGATAGCTGGCAATTCTTGCGATATTGCTTACGAGGACTTTTGTGTTCTGACTGCCAGAAGGGAATGTTTCTACTGTGGGGAGAAAATCACATGGGCCGTCGCGAACACAAATAGGAACGGCCACCGCTATAATTTAGACAGAAAAGATAATCATTTGGGTTATTTAAAAACTAACGTACTCGTTTGCTGTTCAATATGCAATAGAATGAAGCACGATAATAATTATCAAGGTTTCATCAATAGGTGCTCACGGATTGCGCAGAGACACTGTCCGGTACGCCAAGATTACGACGAATCGGGGGGGGCGACATGGGTATATTGACTGATGTGAATAATGTTTGGTCCAAGTCCGGCTCAAAGTCCGGCTCGTTTATTGATAAGGCCTTGAATGTTGCCGAGAAAGTAACCGATACGGTAAACACCGTCACAAATGTGTTTACCACGGCAAAAGAACATAAGAATGTCATCACTGACTACCGAAAGGCGTCGGTGCACCTGCCTAAATACTACAAGGCAGAGGAACTGGAACAGGTTGCCACCATCGAGGTGGTTAAGGCGGTGGAGTCGGATACTGAGTCTACCAAGGACAATAAGACTTCGAAGAATCAGTTTGTGAATGATTTATTGAGTGGTAAGACCAAAGATACTTTTATCCTGAAAAATATCCAGGAATCGTTTAGCGAGCGGCACCAGGTGATCGAGACATTCGGAGAAGACTTTGCAGTATTCCTAACCGGTGAGAGGCCGAAGATATTTACCTACAGCGGTATGCTCGTGAATGACGCATACCGGGGGTGGAAATCGAGCTTTATCGCTGCATATCGGGAATTACTGCGCGGAAGCGAGCTCGCGAAACGGAGGCGTAAGGTATGTCTTACTTACGATTACGTAACTGTGCAGGGATACATCCTCGAGCTCGTAACCAACACAGAGTCGTCTGATGATGTAAACGTGCCATTTTCCTTCCAGATGCTTATTACGGATTATGAAGACCTCGGCATGGAGCAGTTTAGTGATGCCCCAACTTACGGGGGGCAGCTTGGTTGGTCGCTTGAAAGTTCGGCGTTATCAAGGTTGGGGCCGGGGTTGTTGACATCGTTTGTTCCCGGTCTCGAAGGTTCCGGGTTTGAGCCGGTTGTTGGTGGGCTGGTTGATGATTTGACGAATAAGTTTGTTTCGAAAAAAACGAACAAGAAGACGTCTGATCGGCTGTCGAAGGGTAGCGACGTCTATGGTTCGGCATTAAAGTCAGCGGGTACAATATCTGGCTTATTGGGTGGTAGTGCTTTTGGGGCAAAGGCCGCAACGAGCTCGACCAAGGCTCCTGCTACCGCATCTCTTTTAAACACGACCTCTGATTCAGTGTCTGGAAATTTCGGAGACATGGTATCAGATATAAACAATACGAACAAGCAATATTCAAATGACTGAAGAATTTAATGACACAACTAATATAGTAGACACGACATTACAGCCGAAGGTTAACCTTTCGGTAGAAGCAGAATCCGTGCTTGGCAGCACGGTATCGATTGCTGAGGCTGCGAGGTTATTGGACCAATCCGGACAGGGTTATTTGGCAAATATCCCTTTGATGAAAGCGTTAAGCATGGGGGATTCTCCTGAGAATCCATATCGCATAGACCGCCAGAGGCTGTTCGATGTTTTTGCGTCGGATGGGGATAAGATCAGAGAAAGAATCCAGAAGAGCTATAACGAAGTTGTTGGGATGGTTAATTTGTCAGAAATAGGGAATGTGCAAGGTGTTAAGCAATTAACTGAATACAAAAAAAGGCTGACTGATTCGATTGGGATGCTCATCGAAGGAAAGGAATATCAGCTTCTAAACGAAGTTGTTCGGTTGTTTGTCCAGTATCTGCAAATAGCCTATGTGCTCATGGGCAGGCAACATTGACGTTGTGTATAAATCGGCTATATTTACCACTATAGTCACAGATGATAAAGTTTGCTATTTTTAGGAGCTGATAATGAGTGATAGTAAGAAAGACGACTTGATTGCGGAGATTGGTAACGTAACAAAGGAGTTGAAGGACTTAAGGACTGAGCTTAAGTCCTTTTATATTGACCGCGAGCGGCATTACCAGGATCATCAGTTTTTAAAGGAATTAAGGGAATGGGTTGGCAATATTAAAAGTACGACACTGCGTACTCTTATAACAGCGATAGTAGTCGCTGTTATAGGGTTGATTGCGGGTGGTTTTATTCTTTGGAGCAAAAAGAATATAGGTCACTGAGGTGTTTGGGTGACTGAACGCCGAAGGTGTGGTAGAAATAGAAAGGGAGAGATATGGAAAACGTAAATAGTGTGAATATACCAGAATCGCCTGCGCCTGTTAACCGGCTTGCGCAGCAGGGTATTGGCGGTGTTGGGATATCCAGGAGGCAGCAGCGCCAGGCGAAAAGGGATGGGGAGAGACGTCTTCGTGAGCAGTCATTTGATGCGAATCAGAAGGTCACCAAGCACGAGCTTCGGCAGTTAATGGGCGCCATGGTGAGACTCCAACAGGATATGAACGATTATGCCGCATTTGTTAGAAACGTATTTTTTGTTCTTGAGAGCAAGGGGCTTGTCTCGCTTGGAGAGATGGATGAGGTCGCCAAGAAGAAACGACAGGAAGCAAAGGATTTCGAGGAAATCCATAAGAGGGAGGACATCCCAATGTCTGAAAAGCTTGCCATTGCTAAAGAAAAGGGGTTGTCGCAGATGTTTCTGGATATACTGGCACAGCCGGAGCAACCGGCGAAGCCGCCAGAGATACCTGGTGGGGCGAAAAAGGATTGATAAGGCATGGAATGGTTCTTCGGTAATCCTAAAATATTTAATTTTGTTATCATGGGCTTGTACCTGACCAATGCCAGTTGGTGGTTTTACAATAAGAGTGTGGTAGACGGTTTTTACTGGCTGTCGGCGCTTGCTATTACCGCAACCGTGACCTTCGGCTATCAGAGATAAATCAATGGCGGATGTAAATAAACGGATTTCTAAATTTAGCGATGTATACACATCTGGGAAGTCGGGATTTTCTACGGCAAAAAGCCTGATAACTGGGTCGAGTAAAAGCAAAACCGCGAGCAGCGCATCAAGCGGTGCCGACACTGCTGGGACACAGACCCAGAGTTCGTCTACTTCGTCCGATTCGGAAAAGAAGCTAACAACGAGCAATAACGCAATCTACCAGGACTTTAAGCTATATATAGAGGGCGAGGAATGCCCATTTGAATCGGCATCTATTTCTTATGGCGTGGGTAGTATACCGGTGATGACTTTGCAGCTCATGCCATATAAGATACTCCGCAATCTTGAAGAGCGCACGAAGGTGCACTTCTACTTTATCGACCCGGTCGATGGCGAGGAACGGTTGTTGTTTGACGGAGAAATCGGCGGCGTAGGGTATACGAAGAACCCTACGGCTCAGACCCTTACTTATAGCGTAACACATGTGAGTAATTATCTGAATGAGATACTTATGAGCTTCTTCGACATATCGGCCTACGCTGTAACGTTTCCACCGCTGTACACGAAGACCCTGGGTGCCGAGCTTGAGACGGATTACAGCGTGTACGAAAATACTACCCTGGAAAATGTTTTCCAGGCTGACTCACTTGCCAAGATTGGTTCATTTCAGGAGATATTCGTAAAGGTGTTCGATGAGATATTTAAGCTTAAAACTGGGGAGAAAGGACTTAACGCCACGCTTAAATATTTTAAGGAGAAGGTCGATGAGTGGAAATTAGATAAAAGGATAACGACGCTGCCCACAGGGGGCGGAGAGGTAGATGCGGCTTTTACGTTGAAAGATTTTATTGCGTCAGAGAATGTGATTGCAATGCTGTTTGAACAGGTCAAAAAGATCGATGGGTTCCGCAGTGTATTTGAAATTCTGAACGAGGTGTTCAGGCAGATACTCTACTATCCAATAATTCTGCCAGCGCCCTACCTGTACGAAAGTGAGCAGTTGCAGACGATTTTGTACAAACCACAGGCCCTCTTTGTGCTGCCTCCTATATGTAACGTGATATGGCCTTCTATGTACACCGTGTTTTCCTATTCACGAAATTTTAAAAGCATACCGACAAGGCTGTTTGTAAGAGCAATAAGTAGGCTACTGTTTTCAGGGAAGACGGATAATGATATATCGGAGTTGGCGGCACAGTACTTTTGGTCGCCGCAAGGCCTGCGGGACGCCATGAATAAAAGCGTTCAGGAGGTCGAGGATAGTCATACGAGTACGTATGATTGGGCTACCAGCGGTACTACGACGCTGAATCTTCTGAAAACGCTCGCAAAGGAAAATGCCCAACACAATACGCTTTTAAAGGTTTTGTCTGACCGTGAGAAGAAGGTTGGGGTTCGAATGTCCGTGCCCGCCCAGAACGATTTCTTCTCCCGGTACGCCGGGTGGCTGATCATGGGCGATTACCAGAGTAAAACCAAAGACTATCCTTACTTGAAGGATGCGAATGATCCACAAAATAAAGTTGCGGAATTGGCCGACTACGAACTTGCTCGTCAGCAGTTCGAGACCGAAGCGGTGAGTATGGTTATGGTATTTAATCCATACCTGGTGCCCGGGTTTCCAATACTCATCATGGATAAGCCGGAATCCGGTATGCACGTGTATGGCTATGTTTCTGCCATCACCCACACCATCAGCGCGGTTGCTGGGTGCAGCACTACGGCAGATATTGGATACATTCATCAATATGATGAAAAGGTAATTAAAAGATTTATCGTTGCCGAGGATGTCTGGGCAGACGAAGACGCTGTCTATGAAAGACTTTTGGGTATGAAAAGCATCAAAAGCGCCAAGTTTAATACCCTTACTGACGAAAAGAAAAAAGGCGACCCGACCGAGATTGCTGAAAATATAGCCGAGAACATGGCGAAGGACGACTTTCATGATTATATTTATAATGCGTATATCAGGTCGGGCAGGAAGATTGTCACGAAAAAGGAATACGATACATTTCTAAAGGATATTAAGTACGTCGATGGTGTACAAAAGAAAGTAAAACAATACAGATTGTGGGTGGAAAAAAGGGTGGCTGGCAGCCCTGACCTGGAGGAGCCGGAAGAGAAGGTCAGCGGTTCTTCTTCCGCTTCGGGTTCAACTGGTGTATCTTCATCGTCTGACACGTCCAGCACTTCGTCGAGTTCAACGACTTCCTCTGGAGATACGAGTGGTTCGCCTGGCACTGAAACTGTCGCGTCGAAGACCGCCAAGAAGAAGAGTGCGGCAGAGATTTGGGATGACAGCGGGAGCGATATAAGCGCAGAGGACAAAGCCAAAGATGCAGCGTTTTATGAGTCGAGAGAAAGAGTAAAGAATAGACCAAGGTTTGGATGGTGAAAAACCCAGGAGGGCGCTGGTATTCAGTTTGAGAAAGTTCCGCCAAGATATACGAGTATAAATTGTAGCCATTGTGGTAATCCAGTGCCAAAAACACTTGGGGATAGAATACATTTTTGTCTTACCTGCGGCGCTATTCTTGATAGAGACCACAATGCCTCAATAAATATTCTAAAAAAATCTACCGTAGGAACTACGGAAAGTTACGCCTGTGGAGGCAGCTTATGTCAGATGCTGCCTGAGAACCAGGAAGCCCTAACCAATCTCTGATTGGTTAGGGTAGTTCACAAATAGAATGTGCTGTTGCGCACAATCTATTTGTGAACGCACAAAATTTGTATTATCGGGCGCTCGATGCTTACAAGCAAGCATCTGACCAGCTTATGAACGCACGCATGGATTTCGATGCGGCCAGGAATCGCTTGCTGAACGAGGTTACCTGTGGAGAAATTCAAAGTTATTTCAAGGATTTGGACAAAGCAAATACGCCACAATGAGTGATTTTACCGAACCGCTAATACTAAGATTTTTGGACACGGAAAAAGATTTGAGGCGGTTCGAGATATTTTCCCCTTTCACCTATTACATAGATAGACTTGGCGGCGATATAAAGGTGGAAATTCCTAGGGGCTTCCGAACGGATTTTGCTAGTGTTCCGAGATTGTTCTGGCAGATAATCCCTCCGGTGGGATTATACGGTAAGGCAGCGGTAGTGCACGATTATCTATGTTCACAAAGATGGATATATAAGAAGAATGGCTTGGGGTGGGAACTATATGGCGTGACCAGGAGAGAGGCAGATCAAATTTTTAGAGAAGCAATGAAAGTTTTAGGCGTGGGCAAGATAAAAAGAAACATAATGTACTTAGGCGTTAGACTTTATAGTATCTTTACATTCAAAAAATAATCATGGCGAATGGTATAGCCGCTGAAACGGTAAAACAACAGCCCGAGCTTGTCTGGCAAAAATGGCAAAAGGACAGAACAAAGGCCAATATGGGTGTGCTCTTAGACACCTTTCGTCCTATGATCCAAAAGGAAGTCGCTCGGCATTCCGGTCAGTTGCCTCAGTCTTATCTCGATTTTGAAGCAAAGAAGCTTGTGTTTGGAGCATTCGAAACGTTCGATCCGTCTAAGGCCAGATTATCCACTCATGTGGTCCATAAGTTGAGAGGACTGGGACGCGTTAATTATACGTATCAAAACGCGATACGTATGCCGGAGGAGCGACAGAGGAAGTATTCGATGTTCGTGCAGGCAAAAGATACTTTAAAGGAGCGGCTTGGGCGTGATCCGTCGAGCCAGGAGTTGTCAGAAGAATTGCTATGGGCGCCAGATGAGGTGGGAAGGATGGAAAGAGACGTCCATAAGGAGGTATCGGATGTTCCCGGCGTGGAGCTTTCTTTGCCTGAGAATTTTTTGCCTCGCAGTAAAGTGGTTGTGGATTACCTGTACCACGACATGGCTCCAGAGGAAAAGATTATATTTGAAGGAATCACGGGATATAACGGACATCCCGTGATTGGGGCAAGGCTGCTTGCCAGGAAGTTGAACATAAGCGAGCCGCAAATGAGGAGAAGGCGGGATAAGCTGGTCAAGAAGTTGGGAGTATTGTTAGAGAATTATAGATGATAACCTTTGATTTTCCATTTACAACCTTAAGCCCGGAGTGGGAGGTCCTGCCCGGGATAGACACGGTAAAATCGAGCGGCATTGAGAAGCTCGTTCGCATGTACGTTAAGTTCCTACTGACAAGAAAGGGTTCGAATCTCGATGATCCGGGCTATGGCACTAATCTGATTGATATAATCGGCTCTACGACCGATAAAGCAGGAATGGCCGTAAAGGCGAAAGCGATAGAGGCTGTGAGTGCGACAAACCGGTGGTTTAAGGAAACACAGATGACGGAGAGGGCTGAAGACGAAGCGATGTTGAGAGAGGGGAGAATAATCAGCGTGGGCTACGAGCCGGACGGAGGCAAGGTTAGCCTGAGACTTGTCTTGGTTAATAATACAGGGAGGTCAGCCGTTTTTGGGCTGGTGCTGTGAAGCTGACTGGGTGTGATCCATACAGGGGGCGAACGTCCTCATTTGATGTAACGGTAAGCAGGAACGCCTGCGCAGTTTTAAATGAGGAGCCAAGGCTTAATGCCACAAAAACAATAAAGTACGGAAATCCTTTCTATGAAAACCTGGAATTCCGCCGCGGGAGTGACATTAGCGCTGAAGCCCTGAATGCGTTGAATATTCTGCACGATGTCAGGACACCCGTTAGGGTTTTCGGGAAAGTGGGCAGGAAGTATAGACAGTATTACAGTGACGGACACGCGGAGGTATTCCTCATCTGTAGGAGAAACAAGAATGTTGCAAACCATACCAAGGTTGGTGCTACTGATGGTTGTTTTGAATTTCGCCTGGGAGGTCTGCCTGGTAGGTACGATGTGCTTGTGGCATCGTCCCATATAAATTGGAACTTTATCGCGTCCGTAAAAGACGCGAAAGGAGAATGGCGGGTAGTTTGCGCACCAGAAGGTGGGGTAATTTATTGGGGTATCGCAGATGTGAATTACAGGTCTGTAAAGACGGGTAGGATCGTCATGAGGAATGTGCCTATGGATAGGCGCAGCAGTAGTATCCGTGAGATGGAAAAGATCGCCGGTATTCGGCTGCGGAGTAATGCATCGCACACTCCCCAGGGCGCAACAATAAATACAGGAGAACAGTTATGATACCATGGCATTACAAAAACGGGGTATACGGCAGTTACTGGCGAATGGATAGCGGGCAATACGACTACAAAGTGTTGTTTTATGAAAAAGATGGTGATAAATATTCTTGTAAGGACAAGTTCCCGATAACGTTATCTACCGGAGAATCTATCACGAAATACTAATGCAAGATTCAGAAAAGTTTATTATTGACTACTTAAAAGAGAAATTCCCTGCACTGGACGTACGTCCAGGCACCGGACTAAGAGACGTTTTGGTTCGTCCCCTGGTTGGTATTTTAGACAGACTTAGAGAGGATATTGCCGAACTCAGGGACAACTCGGATTTAATGAACTACGCCGCGATGGATCCGGTCGTCCTGGATAAGCGTGCAAGTAATTGGTTTCTTACGCGGGACAGAGGCCAAAAAGCATCCGGGTACGTACGGATATATCTGGATAAGCAAACGGACATAGAAATAAGCGAAGGGCATCGGTTTATCTATGGAAGCGACGAGCTTGTGTTCCGCGCCGTAAATACTTTTTACTTTGCCGCATCGAGTCTTACTAAGGTTACGGGTGTGGATGAATGGTATTGTAACATCAATGTCGCCGCAATAGAGGAGGGGGCTAGATACAACATTGACCCTGGCGAATTTACAGACTACGATCCGATCAATATTAATGTGATTAGGGTGGAATGTGTTGAATCTTTCGCCAGCGGGAAAGACGTAGAGGACAACACCATATTCTATGAGAGGCTCAGTAAAGCTGTTACGGTAAGAAACCTTATCAATCCCCTGTCTATAGATACCGTCCTGAGAGAGAAAAAGGATTTTCTCATCAAAGATCTGTATGTGGCTGGTTTTGGTTCCCCCGAGATGTGGCGCGATTTTATTACCGGGGATATGGGGTCGTTTCATATAGGCAACATGACGGATATTTATGTCAAAATGCCGGTTCTCAATAGAACGAAGACCTATACCGTAAACAATGATGCGCGGGTCGTCTTTGATATCGAAGACGTTCCCATCTACAGGCTGACATTGTTTAATGGGTCGGCATTAAACCTGCCGTCGATTTCACTTGAAACTGATTTTCTTCTTAGGTTCAGTAAAGAGGAGGAGCTATATATCCAAACCATTTTAGCGCCAGGCACACTGGTTGATGTTTCATTCGATACAATAGACATCGATACTATCGATAATTACATCCGTAATTCTGACAATAGGGTAACGACTGCAAGCTTGCTCGTGCGTGGTCTTGCCCCGATATATGTGTCGTTTGATATTCGGTATAGACTAAAACCCGGGGTTGCGCCTATAGACGAATCTGTAATTCTTGAGGCGGCCAGAAACTATATTAATGAGATGCCTATTGGGGCGGTGCCGGAGGTGTCTGATATAGACGCCGGTGTGCGCGGTATGTATGGAGAAATAGATCGGGTTGTGTTGCCCCTAACACTCAATGGGAAATTGACAAATTTCGAGGGGGATGTAGTTGATATTTCTTCGCAGGACGAATTGGTGATAACTGAGAATTTGCAAAAGGGCTTGTCGAAGAATACGGTGATGTATATTGCCGATCAGATTACCATTAACGCGGTGTAAAGAGGGAGGTATATATGAAGTGTGTAGAAGAAGGGCATATGTATAAGTTGAATAATTTCCAGACAAGCCAGGCGCAGGAAATTGTATTTATGAAAATAACCAACGGCAAATTGGTTCACGACGGCACTACAAACGAAGAGGTACTGGAAATGCTGATAGAAAGAATTAAATATCTCAACACAAAGTGTCAGTGCCGTGAAAATGAAATTGTAATCAACAAGCTGGAAGAGTCTCTGGTGTGGCTCAACAAAAGAACAGAATTGCGAATTGCCCAGGGTGTTGAGACTTTAGATAAGGCCCATAAATCGTGATAGTCGTAAATCCGAAATCCGAAATCCGAGAACCGGAATCATAAAATGTCCGTATCTATTACCATTAACATCACAAAAACGGTAGTTGAAGCAAATAGGTATGACGCTACATTCGCCGTTACATCGGCTGTGAATGTAGACCAGAACGTCTTTGTCTTAGATTTCCCCGATTTAAAATTTCATCAGGTCGTCAATCCATACGCGCTAGTGAATTATCCCGTTTATAATCCCTCTAGTCCACCGCCTGCCCGCACTAAATATGTGAGAAAAAACACGGTGACGATAACATTTTCCGATCCGACAAAGGCGGTGGAAGGCATAGCTACGGTGAAGTCGGACTTGAAAACGTTGTGTACTGACTGGAATGGATATAATACCGGATTCACGGGAAGTGAGGAGTACACGGCTTCGGTTGTGTAGAATAGTGAACTACCCTAACCAATCAGAGATTGGATAGGGCTTCTTGGTCAACAACAGTTAAATAGATTTCAATCATTTCAGGCGCTTAGCCTAAAATTAGGAGAAAAAAACATGCTTCCGTGGCATAGAAAAACAGAGAAGTACGGTGGGTATTGGCATATGAACAAGGGGGAGTATCCGTATAAAATTTTCTTCTACGAAAAAGAAAATGATAAATACTCGTGTAAAGACAAATTCCCTATTACATGCCCCGACAAAACAGTATTTACCAAAGACAGCTTCGTAGAATATATACAGAAAGCATTAAAGCAAATCAATGAAATGAATTTAGGCATTACATTTAATTATCTGGGTTGCGAGTCTACAGACAGTGACGACCTGGCATTTCTTATGAAAGACGGTGTTAATGCAATGGTGTACTACTTTGAACCCCAGTGGGGAGGGCTTTCTGCGCCTTTTTCAGAAAATGAATTTGGAATTAAACTCGCGCTTATAAACAATGTGCGGAAAGAGTGGTTCATAGGAAGTATTCGTCATGAAATGGCGCATGCTTTAGGATTTGATCACAAAGACGACAATTACAAGGGGATAACAAAACAGGTTGTAATTAATGGATTTGATAATTTAGGCGAATTCACTGCCGATACAATACACGGGATCAAGACTGTGTATGACATAGAAAGCAAATACATAATTAATGGAAACATAAAAGACACCAACGGACTAGAGAATCTACAGGTTTTTATATACAATGCCAAAACCAAAGAAATACTCTACCAGTCTCCTGTAGATTCGACAGGGTACTTCGAGTTTCGATTAGATTATCCTATCAGAAAATTCAATGTTCTTGCCATTGGCAAGAAAGAGCAACAATACTATTTTGGAAAACTAAGCAAACACCGCACCCTTGGGCGGAGGAGGGGAAAGCATACGCTAGACGAATTGAAATTACTTAACTTCTGCGAGAATACTACTTTTATTAAGGATCGGCTGAGTATTGTACTGTGATGGTGGTGGAAGGTATAGCCATGGTGGCTGCAACACCGGATTCACGGGAAGCGAAGTGTATACAGCTTCAGTTGTTTAGTTGGAGGAACACATAGTTGAAAAAGAAATACAAAGTGGCGGGAATCGCTTGGTTCGCCGTGGTTTTCTTTCTACTGTCTATATCGTATTTTGTCTATATCGTAACAAATAACGAAAAGGTCAAACAGGAAGCACTGGAACTCGGAAGGGCGGTACAGCCATTTTCTCAAAAAGTTCGTAAGGTGTCTGAGCATGTTTGCCCGTCGGCCGTAGGGTTGACGATGGAGGGGTCTTCGAAATATACCGATGATCAGTTGGTCGCGTTATTGGAGAGTTTCGGTCGTGATGGTTCAGAAGGGTGCATGCCTCGCGGTACGGGTTCTGGGGTTTTAATAGATAGGAAAGGCCACATTGTAACAAACCACCATGTTATTGAGCCGTTTCGCGACGGCGTAATAACTGTTATAGCCTTCGACAAGAAGCAGTATAGACCTGCTAAAATCATAGGGATCGACCCCTTAACGGATCTAGCGGTTGTTAAAATAGAGGGCGGAGATTTTAATTCTATCGAATTTGGCAGGGATGACGATGTTTTTGTAGGCGATTGGGTTATTGCTATAGGCAGTCCGTATGGCTTACACCACAGCGTTTCCTCCGGTGTTGTAAGCGCCAAGAACAGAACGCAGCTTTTCCCTCCAGATGATCAATTCCAGTGCGAAGAGTACCTCCAGGTCGACGCAGCTATCAACAGGGGAAACAGCGGTGGTCCCCTTGTGAATCTTCGCGGGGAACTGATCGGAATCAACTGCGGGCTCAGTACCTTGTCTGGGGGCTTCGAGGGTATCGCGTTTGCCATCCCCGTAGATGTTGTCCGATATGTCACTAAAGAGATAATATTGCACGGGAAGGTTGTTAGGGGATATTTGGGTATACGAACGTGTGATATCGATGACGGCCTGGCGATGTCTATAGGATTCAGTGATAAACAAGCCCTTGTCAGGCAGCGCGGCTTTTTGGCTGAAAACGGCGCATTTGTTACTGAGGTCTGGGGTGTGACACCCGCATCGAAAGCAGGGATTGTTCCTGGCGATATCATCACTGAATTAAACGGCGAGAGACTGAGAAGTAGAAGTGATTTGCGGTGCATTGCCGATAGGGCTAGTATTGGACGCACACTGGATATGAAAATTATGCGTGATAATATTGAGCATTCAATAAAGATAACCGTGGAGGAACGGCCCGAAAGTTTTGCAGGTTTTACTCTCTGCTCGTACAACAGAGAGTAGATAGAATGTACTGTTGGAGTCGTAAAAACCCATGAAAGATAATTTTTTCTCTGGCATTTGCAGCTATTGGCTGCAATTCTTCAAAGATCGCGATATCCTAGAAACTTTCGGAACCGCGTCGACGGAGATGCTGTCATCTGTCTACATGGAACTGTCTAACCTTGTACTTAGTTTAAGCCACGAGGGCGTTCCTGTTTACGATAAGCTCAAATGGGATGTGCTCATTCTCAATGCCTCTGATACTGAAGAGGTAGCCGGTAAATACCACTTCCCCCTGCCCGCTACGTTTAACACAAAAGGGCTGAAGCTGGCGCCCATAATACTGTCATCTGTGGTATCTCCGAAGGTAATATTCAACCAGGGATACGACTTTACCATAGGCGATAAGTTTGTCGCATTTACTACCGACCCCTTCACCATCTCCGACATACCTATCCGTGAAGTTGGTGATGATCTGCAAATCACGTTGTGGTGTCCTGTGGCGGATATCGACACAAATCGCATCTGGCGAAATTATGGACATTTTATAAAAAGATGGAGATTTTCCACTCCTGCGTACAAAAACTTCGTCCGTGGCATGTTCCATACCAGAATGTTCGGTCCTATTGTAAATAGAATAGAATCCGGATTACAACTCATTGCTGGGCTGCCGGTTGCCGATGGCCGCGACGAGATTGTGCTCGATATTATTAAGCTGGACAATGAGTGGGTGGTAAAGACGACAATACGGGATTACTCTATCGTTCCGAATGTCAATATTCTTGTCAACCCAGGGGACGTACTAACCCCATTCAAGGCTCTTACAGACATTGTAGAGGTTGTAGATTATATTACCGAGCCTGAATGGTGGAAAGGGAACGTTAATTCTCTTCCTCCAATTATAGGCGAGACCACAGACGTTAATAAGGCGTTTGAACAATACCTGAAATACAACACATTCCTTGTACGGATCAACCTGACGCCGTTTCTGCGGGACATTAGCGGGTTAACACCCGGCAACTTATTCGATGTAAATAGTTTCATAGAATTTCTCCTTGAATTCAAGCCGTCTTATACCTATGTATTTCCGCTATTTTTCTTAAGACTGAGAGAGGAGATACCCCCAGAGGTCTTCGTCGACATACACCGGGAGTTACACTCCCTCGAAGACAGACATTTCGGTTATCCTTCTTACCACACAATGTCCAGCGGTTTCGATATGGCCGATGGCGAGACCATGGAATCGACGGGTGTCGAACAAGGCGTGTCGAATGTGTCTCCATGGAATACTATGATGGGATACTTGCCGGAGCCGTACCGGCAGATCCCTTTTATCCCCTATATCCTCTCTGAAGCTATCAACCTTTCCTCCGGGCTGGATATGTCCGGCGGCGCCGTAATGGGTGATGTTGTCGATCACAATAGATGGATATCGCCCGTGGAAAAGACCCCGCTGACTATGTCCGACGACGTGTTGGTGTCAGACGGTAGAAATATGCAATCGAAGCACTACGCATATCGATACTATGTTATGTCTATGGGGAAGGGCATGGACGATGGCATCACTATGGAACGCTTCGCCAAACAGGGTTACGTGGAAGAGGTTGGCGCTTCGCGATATGTGAGTGTCTCCGACGAGATAGAGATAACCACAGAGGTAGGTATCATCAGTAGCGGCTCAGGGGAGAAGGACGACCTGCGGTTTGGCCCTTATGATATGTCCGATGGCCATACGATGTCCGATGATATTCATATGGACTCCAACAGGAGTGACGAGAAATTTGATACCGAACGAATACCATTGGCCGTGGAATCGCTTATAGAAGATACGGGCAATATAGAACGGGCGCCGGTTAACATATCCGGCGGCTTTGATATGTCGGACGAACTGACGATGTCCAGTGGGGAGGAACGTATCCGAAGATATTATATCATGGATGACGTTGCTACTATAGATGACGGCTTGGATTGCAGCAGCCTGATGAGGCTGCGCCTGGCGGTGGGACCATCTATTTCCGCAACAACCTCACATTCCGAAGAGGTGGGAATCGATGATTTAGCAGAGGTTGTCGCGGAAGTATCGGTTCCGGCAGAATACCTGACGTTTGGAAACTTTACCATGGCTGACGGTTTTGATATGTCCGACGGCGTTCAAATGGGACCCAACAGGAGTGATGAGCGATATAGTCATACCCGTGCCGCCCAGGTTATGGCGAGGCTTGACCAAGAGATGGAGGAGGCATTCAGGAGTCCAATTAATCTGTCAGATGGCTATGACATGTCTTCCAGCGTTGTTGCCGACAGCCTGGTAAGGGCGAATAGTCCTTATTACCTCTCGGACGGTATTACAATGTCCGATAGGTTACGCATGGACATCTTCAAACCGTTCCGCTTGATTGAAGAGGCGGGGCATTTCGAAATAGCCAACGGGCTTTTTGTGGATAACGAGGTTCCTTCGGGGATATACGGGTATTATACCTTGTCTGGCGGTTTCGACATGTCATCCAGTGTAAATATGTCAGAGGGCATTAATAAGGTGTTTACCTTACAAGCCATCCCTTACGGGAATAGCTTAGAATTATACCAGGGCGATAGATTATTAATGCCGGATATAGATTATACATTATCTGGAAGCACAGTCACTTTTACCATAGGGCCTGTAATTTCTAATTACAAGACATTCTACAGGAAGGACGGTTCTTCCTGTACCATCTTCGTTGACCACGAGGTGCCGGTTGGTGGTATCGATGGTGTCAACTCGCAGTTTATTATTAGTTCTTCCGTTATGGAGGAAGACAGTTTGAGAGTGTATGTTAATGGCAAGCTGTTGACTGGTGGATACCGGCTCGCAGCGCCTTATATTGATTTCTTCAACCCTCCGTTGTCCGGCTCGGATATTAGGGTGTTTTACAGGAAATACAGCAGGATACGCTTCGTTGATAAAGACGTGCTTACGGGTGATGTTGATGGCGTGAATACAGAATTTGCCCTTTCCGGCGTACCGGACGGTGGGCAGATTAAATTGTTTGAAAGCGACGAATGGGCGGTACCTGGTCTTAGGTATGTTCTGGCTGGTTCAGTGGTGTCTTTTGTTAATGCGCCGACATCAGCGCCGAGGGCGTACTATCGAAAAACCGCCTGACCTGTTTTCCCAAAAGGGACTATTGTTAAGTATAATGGCATACCCTGTGAATTGCTTCAGGATACGCCATATTACTCGGCTACATTCAAGGCATTTTCTGATAAATCTTACACATTACTATGTCATGCGCCAACCAGTGGTAGGTGGATTAGATGATAGCGAACCCACCGTCTTCTATTTAATAGGTAACCCAGGTTGACACCTGGGTTAAAACGAATACATTTATAAGGTAATTAAAAAACAAATAATCTCGGTCAGTTTTAATTTATTGGTTTACTAGCGTCCATTAGCGGCTCACACGTGTTCAAAGGAATAAAATATTATGCGCATGAAAGACAGGGTATTGTCGGGGGACGACCCCAGGATTTATAGGAATATAGAAGTCCTTGAAAGTCCGAAGGTTGTTGGTATGGTTAGTGTTGAGGAAATTACCACGCAATTTGGAGAGATAATATTCAATAGACATGTCTGTAGGCATAATTTGGTAGTTAATACCGGAAGAAACAATCTTGCCAGGTTGCTGGGTGGTGATTCTACAAAGTACGTGGCATATCTAGCCCTCGGAGATTCAAAAACAAACGTCCCTGCACTAACGGATACATTGTTAGAGAATGAAGTTAAGCGCATCACTTACACGCCGGGGACTGATAAGTCTTATCCTTCCACTGGTTCTGTACTATTTTCACGGACAGTAGGCGGGGATGAGTTTGTGAGTACCACTGTAATTCGCGAGGGAGGATTATTCCTGAGCGACGGTTCTTCGGCGGTAGATACCGGCACTATGTTTAATAGGGTTATTTTTGTAGACGACAATCCTGCCGTTGGGCTTACAAACGCAGGGTTGATCTTCCAGCCCACGAATGCGTCGGGTGTAGCAATTAGCAATAAGATAGAGTTTGAAATACTTTTTTAATATAGATATGGAGATATAAAATGCCGTTAGATAAAACTTGGCCGTGGGCTAAATCTAAACTTAATGTCGAAACGCACGCCCGTTTCGAGCAGGTAAAATTCAAAAATGGCGTTGAAAGCGGGGCAACCGTACTTGCCAACGGCACGTTTAAAGCCGGAGCCGTTTTTATTAATGGTTACCACTGGGTTGAAGACGCTGATGTCGTGGGGGCTTTTAACTTTAGCTCCTTGTTGAATCAGGGCACTGGGTCTACCAATAAGTTATACATACAATACACCTATACCGATACCGATCCGCACGCAACGGCTGTGTTTGGCTATGCAGCAACATTGCCTTCCAATGCTATTCAGTTAGGCACTATTACGGTGCCGGCAAGTACAACGTCAATAACGCAGGGCATGATAGACTGCACCGACAGTAACAGGGATTTAGCGAATAAATATCTGTCGGAGCATGCGATTCCAGACTACGACACAAGGATTCCAACGCAGGACGAGAAGAACGCTATGGCTGGAGGTAGCCCGGGTACATCAAACAGGTTTGCCACATTAAATGATTTGAGTCCTGGTGGGGGTGACAATCTTGGCAACCATACGGCAACACAGGATATCAATTTTGCAAATTTCAAGGGCGTAAGTTGTAGTGCGCCGACAAATCCAAACGATGTAGCCAACAGGCAGTTTGTTTTGGACAACATCGGCGGTCAGAATCTAGCGTCGTCTGTTGCTCAGCTTCGCAAGCATACGCAGGAGTTGCAACTCCTTATCGATGGTATGACAAACTCTCCCTATCCCGATAATTTCGGGCAGCCGTTCTTTAGAACGGAGTTTGAGGAGATCGGGAGTTATGTGGAGATTGATGGTAAGCAGACGTTGCAGTCTGATCACGACCTTACAAAGCTCACCGCGGACGTCATCACAAGAAAAAGAGCGGAGCGAGGTTGTATCGATACAAGGTTACAGCTTCCCAAGCAGTATTACTTTGGGGAAGTAATCAGATATAACCAGATCCCCGACATTGCAAACAAACCGCATTGTATTACTTATGCACCTGACGACAAAAAGATATACATGATCACGCGTGGCGATTCTGTAGATGACACCGTTTTGCACCGTATTAATCTCATAAGCCTCCAGATAGAAGCCTCGTGGTTCTTTGAAGAAAACACCTTTACAAGGTGGAATGGTATTGCTTCTGGTATCAGCTTTGGCGCGGGACAGTTATTTATTAGTGAATACGATACGGTAAATAAGGATGCCGTATGTATGCGTTTTAAATTAAGCGCTCTTCCTCCACAGGGAATTCGCATTACTAAGTCCAACGTAGGTGCCATCGAGTCTGCCGGGTTTACCGGGGGTGTAAACGGAGATATATTCACTGATATAGCCCACGATCCCTCTTTAAACATCCTCTGGGGCATGAGAAAAACAGGCGCTTCAAACCATAAATTGGTAAGGCTCAAGACTGACTTTGTAGAGAACGGCGTATTACAATATGACGCTACCACGGTCAATACATCATCGATAGACGCATCGGTTAACGGAATAGACTGCGACGGAGATTTTATCTGGTTCGTGGGCGACACATGGACGGGCCGTATGTCGAAAAGCGCTGTGATAAACACACAATGGAAGAGTTATGGGAAGACAGGTATATGCCGCGTTACCGATAACGGCTTACCATCTGTCGATGGACAGGTCTTTAATACAGACAAAACCGATGTAAAGATGTGGGCATTAGCGACGAAAAATACGAACAGTCTGCCGGCCTCGGCAAGTTATCGGCCAGTTCATGCAGTTGCAAATATCAGCTCTGTGGATAATATAACAAAGGTTGTGACGTTACAGAGAATAGACGGAACGTCACCGACGTTTGAAGTAAACGAATTCAAAGGCTTCCATATGAGGTTGGCAAATGTTTATTGGAATATAGCCAGTAACACCGCCACTACCATTACGCTTGAGACACAACTAGACATTTCCGGTCTGTCTGGAACGGTAGAGCTTGGTGCTCCTCGCAGGAATTTTGCCACAACGATAACCACAAACGGCACAAAGATGTGGGCTTATGAAGGCGGCGCGGATAACGTAACGGTGACGAGTATCGGGTTTATGCTCGACAAGGACACCACAATCGGCGCTGTTGGTATAGAACTTGGCTCTATCACTACGCAGGGTAACATCGAACTCAGGGTAGAAACAAATAATAATGGCTCTCCGAGCGGGACGCTCGTCCATGCGAATGCAACGACAACCATTGCTTCGGGTAGCCTTGTGGCTAGTAGCTGGAATGCAAAGGCATTTACAAATACATTTAATCTAATAAAAAATACTCTGTATCACGTGAAAATCATCAACAGCGCAACATGCCAGGTAAAAGGGCATGCGACCAGCTTTAATAAATTCGATCTACAGGCATCGGCCTTGAACGTCCGATTATATAATGGAGCGAAACTTGATGTGGACGTGATTTCTGACGTGGCCACGTCTAATAACCGTTTATACATTGCATATAAACAGGCCGCTGGTTCTATAGAAGTCAAACCGGACGGCGCTTCTGGACTGGACACTTATATAGACGAGGCTAACCCGGCAGAGAATTACAGCGCTGAGGCGTTGATGAAGATTGCGTGTAATGAGGGGAATACGGGGACGCCTGATACGTGGGCATCGTTGATACCCACAGGGAGGCGCTATTTTCCCGCCGTAGTAAGCGGTGGAAAACTGTACATATCTGGCGGATATAGTGGCACTTCTCGATTAAACGACCTCTGGGAATGCGACCTGACCACATTCATCTGGACGCAAAAGGCAAATATGCCTACCGCAAGGTCTGGCCATTCAGCCGTAGTAAACGGTGGCAAGATGTATATATTTGGAGGGTGGGATGACGCTTCTTACCTAAACGAACTTTGGGAGTGCGATCTGACCACATTCGTATGGACCCAGAAGACAAGTGGGGCCACAGGCCGTCACCACCATTCTGCTATAGTAAACGGGGGTAAGATGTACGTATTTGGCGGGGAGAATCCTGGCTTTCCAAGCGACCTCTGGGAATGTGATCTGACCACATTCGTATGGACGCAGAAGACAAGTGGGGCTACAGGCCGTGGCTACCATTCTGCTGTAGTAAACGGGGGTAAGATGTACGTATTTGGCGGATATGATGGTACTTCTTTCTTGAACGACCTCTGGGAATGTGATCTGATCACATTCGTATGGGTACAGAAGACAAGTGGGGCTACTGCAAGACATGCACATACTTCCGTAGTAAACGGGGGCAAGATGTACGTATTTGGCGGCTCAGGTAGCGGTTCTGTCTTGAACGACCTCTGGGAATGTGATCTGACCACATTCGTATGGGTACAGAAGACAAGTGGGGCCACCACCCGTCGCTACCATTCTGCTATAGTAAACGGGGGTAAGATGTACGTGTTTGGCGGTGGAGATAGCGGTTCTTACTTGAACGACCTCTGGGAATGCGATCTGACCACATTCGTATGGGTACAGAAGACAGATGGGGCTACAGGCCGTCACTACCATTCTGCTATAGTAAACGGGGGTAAGATGTACGTATTTGGCGGGTATAATGGCACTTCTCTCTTTAACGACCTTTGGGAGTGCGATCTGACTACATTCGTATGGGTACAGAAGACAAGTGGGGCTACTGCAAGATATGCACATACTTCCGTAGTAAACGGGGGTAAGATGTACGTATTTGGAGGAACTAACGGCAGTTCTCGATTAAACGACCTCTGGGAGTGCGATCTGACTACATTCGTATGGGTACAGAAGACAAGTGGAGCTACAGCAAGGACTGTCCCTTCAGCCGTAGTAAACGGGGGTAAGATGTACGTATTTGGCGGATATAGCGGTGGTACTTCTTACCTAAACGACCTTTGGGAATGTGATCTGGCTACATTCGTATGGGCACAGAAGACAAGTGGGGCTACTACAAGATTTGCACATACTTCCGTAGTAAACGGGGGTAAGATGTACGTATTTGGCGGATATGTTGAGGGTCCTAGCTTTAACGACCTTTGGGAGTGCGATCTGACCACATTCGTATGGACGCAGAAGACAAGTGGGGCTACTGCAAGACATGCACATACTTCCGTAGTAAACGGGGGTAAGATGTACGTATTTGGCGGGTATAATGGCACTTCTCTCTTGAACGACCTCTGGGAGTGCGATCTGACCACATTTGTGTGGACTCAGAAGACAAGTGGAGCTACAGCAAGGGATTATCATTCTGCTATAGTAAACGGGGGTAAGATGTACGTATTTGGCGGATATAGCGGTGGTACTTCTTACCTAAACGACCTTCGGGAATATGTTATTGTAGCCACGGGCGGTGGCGTATCAAAGATGAGAAGTATAATAAAATTCGACCTCTCCAGTGTACCCGCAAATGCAGTTACCGCGATCCTGGCTCTATACTTGTCCAGCGCAGACGCATCATCAAAGACAATTAGCTTACACAAGCTGACAGAGTCTCCGACTGCATCTCAGGCCACATGGAATAACAGAGCAACTGGAACAGCATGGACAACCGTCGGAGGCGTATATGCAAGTACGCCGGTGGCAAGCAAAGTGGTGGCGAACAGCGCCGGATATGTGGAATTCGATATTACTAATCTCTATAATGAATGGAAGGCTGGTACAACCCAAAACTACGGATTGATAATCCGGCTGAATGACGAAGTCACCACAGGTATTTATGTGTACCTCGCATCCTCGGACGAGGCGGATGAGGCGAAACGGCCAAAGTTGGCGGTAAGCGCCAATCCGACAAGCAGCAATATCGGTGTTCTTACCAGGGATAAACTGGTAAGCGTCGGATATGGTGGTTCTATAACCCAGGCGGTGAATGTGTTGGATGATACATTACTCGTAGGCTTGAGCAACGAAGTTCGGATTATGGACGTATCTGATAATACGGTATTGCAAGTAATTAATAATTCAAGTTTTCCCGGTATCACCTCCACGGTAATCAATGATATTGTAACTAAGAAACTGATAGCAGATGAATTTACCCAGAAGGTACACAACATCCTCGTAGTCGCATGTAATAATGGTGTGACGGTGATAAACATGACGACCGGTACGAGCCATGCCATCCGCAACTACGAGCTTGAATCTAATGGCGCTACGTGCAAAAGGGTGGCGGTGGCAGATAACGGGGAACTGGTGATTGTTACAGAAACAGGGACCTCCGGTGTTTACCAGATAGATATCTTTGGAGATGTCACGAAGATATACACTTCAAACACGAATAAGACCTGGGAACAACAAACAGGATTTAGGAAAACCTTAAAAGGCCCAACGAATAGCGGCGTACTCCCTTCCAATACCGTGAAGGCCGTAGCCGTCAGAACGACAGTCGATAACCTACTTGGTTATACGGGCAACCTGCTTGTGATAGCAAATGGTTCCAGCGTTGTTGAGTACGACGTGAAGACCGAGAAGGTAAAAACGATTGATACAGTAGCAGGCATGACCTGCTACGATGTGGCGTATTATCAGGACACCATCAACGCCATCTTCTCGGACGGCAGTACCGACGGTTTATACAAACAGTACGATACCTATCTTAGGAGGTTGAACTACTCCATAGGAAAATCAACCAGCGCGAATTCCAGGCTGAATTTCGAGTCGTGGAATTTGTTAAAGCTAAGGATATTGGACAATAAGGTTGTAGTGATTACCACGGATAAGGGAGTCGAGATTATAGATTTAACCTATCGGGACACAAACCACTTTGGCGATGCTGTGTGGTATAGCGGACTGCTTGACGACCCGAATGGTATCTCTAGGGCAACGGTGATGATCAAGGGAATTAAGATGCCGAAAGAGCTGATGGCTCTCGCTTCTAACGCATCAAAGGGCGAGGGTTCTGTCTCAGTGAACTTCGGTGACCTCGGTGCACTGGTAAGCGCAGGCGATACGATATACCTGTACAGTACGTCAGACACCTCAGCAGGGAATGGAGAAAAGCTACTCGTTGCATCTAATTATAACGAAACGTCTGCGACCATTCCATTCGCTTCCACGACTCTAAACGAGAACATCGATGAGTCGTCTATTGTGCTTGAGATGGCTAGTCAGACGGTAGTTGACAGCTTGCCGGTAAGGGGTGTGATCAAGATAGACTTGGAGGAGATGTTGTACAACGGCAAGTCGGCTAAAAACCTCCTAGTTGAGGCGCGCGGTATTAATGGCACCACGCCAGTGGCGCATAATATAGGCGCAACGGTGCAGACTGTGTTGAGGTTCGACTACATGGCTGGAGACGAAGTAGTATGTGTAGTCAACAAGAAGAAAGTGGACAAGATTGTAGATGTCAGGGTAACCGAGAGCAGTAACGGGGCAAGCTTTGACGAGGGCAACCAGGTGGTAATCAGTGATCTAGCTACCGGATATTACACAGAGGCAGTAAGGTCCGATTACAGGTTCGGGCAATTAAAGCTCGGCTTGAAACGCACCAATTACGTCGGCGACACCGCATCGGTAGATAGCGCAAGCATATATTGGGAAAATTATTAATTCTTAATTAAATTTATATAGAGGATGTGTTATGCCTGTAGTAAAGTCAAGGCTGCTTGATTCTCCAGCCAATAAAAAAAGAATTGAGGAGAAACGAGCAGAGAGGGACGACGTACCAAGGCCCCACAAGAAGGGTAAGAGATAATAGAAATTTAACGATTTGAGATTCGAAAATCGTTAAATCGCAAGCGGGTAATAACTAAAAAAGGGCGGCCGCCTCACGGCGGCGCCCTTTTTTAATTCCCTTTCAAATTCGCCTACCCCACCTTCCTCAGCTTCCTCGTCGGAGCATTTACCATCATGTTTGATAATTGTGCCTGTACCGTCTGCATGCTGCTTGCGATACTATGGCGGAACTGGTCATTGCTGCGTATTGCTTCTATAGAGACGCCGTTCAATACCTTATTGCATTTCTCTACCGCTGCGGCAAGCTCGGCATCGTCGTTGATATTCATCGTACTGAAGTTATCTACGAACTCCCTGATATTGCCTATCAATGTGTCCCTGAATATCTTCTTTTCCCCGGACAAGCGCTCAGCCGTCCGGTTTACCATCTCTGCAAACGTCGTCCTGAGCGTGGTCATAGCGGTGATCTTGAATTCTTCCACCATTTGACGGAAGCTGGCCTCTTCCCGTCTGATCGTTTCAGTAGATAACAGCTCAGTGTTGTCCTCGTGATGGAGACTGACAAATCTCCATGCGAATGCAAAATATTGCCTGATATCCGGGGGGTAATCGAGCGGGTTGTACAGGCTGCCGAGTCTGTGTCTCATTTCATCTATGTAGCCTGGATATTTCGCTATGAACTCGTCAACCAGTCCATCGAATTTAGCCGAGAAGCCCTGCATAGCATCATCTATTTTTATAATGTTTCCCCTGGGAACAAAAATAAAACCGGGTATGGGGAACGTAAACGCCCTGCCGTACAAATATTCCCTTGCCTGACTCCTGAGCTTTTTTAGTGGCGTGAGCCAGTTTTTATCAATCTTGTGCTTGACATTATCAATAAGCTCCGTCTCTGCGTCGGTATTTAACATGTCCTTGCTGCGTATCTTGGTGGTCTCGCCCCACACAGAGCATGAGAAGCACACCAGGGTGCCTTTTTTAAGGATATTGTTTTCCTGCTGGGTTTGTTGCGTCATGTTTTATTTGTCCTTTCTGGGATTTTCCCCGGTTTTAATAATGTTTGATTCGTGATTGTTTCAAAGCAATCAGTTCCGGGCTGGTCCGGGCATGTGTTTTCTCCAAGTTTTTTGCAGTTCTGACAGGATATGCTGATAAACGATGTGCGTTTAGCATGCCCTTGAATAATTTCTACCAACCGTTCCGAAGTCTCCTGAATGTGGATCCATGTGCCATCTGAAAACTCACAAAAGAAGTCTTCTGAGTATCCATTGATTCCGGTGTATATTTCGCTTAGTTTTGGAATTTCGCTCGAATCTATTTCGTCGCTCTCTTCTGTCATTTCGAGTATAACGTTGTACAGATACTCTAGGGTTGTGTATACTCCACAGTAATGTATGCCACTGCGATAGCTGATAAATAGCGTAAACAATCTCATGTTTCACTGTCCTCTCTTTTACTCTCTAAGCCTTTGTAATACTCCTGGCTTTTGCCAGTATCTTCACCCCACATCTCATAGTCAGTGAGGTGGTTTTCGCTATAACAGTCTTCGCACACAGCCGAACTGTTAAGTGGTTTCAGTGTATAGCACTCAACACAATAACCTGGCGCCTCTTTCCACTGCTGGTCTTTATTTCCCACTTACAACCCCCACATCTGTGGACATTAGTTTGTATAATAGATTCTGCGCTTCCTTCGCATCTAACGGATGCGGCGGCCTGAAGTGCTCAGCCGCATCTTTTAGCACTGCCTGGAGTATTATCCTTGGCAGCCTGTGGTCGTCTCCGTAGGTTTTTAAATCTACGGCCCGTAAGTCTATAAGTTCTTTTGCCTTCTTTTTGATGTAAGGCTCTAGCGTTTTAATTAATTCTTCAAACCTTTCTTTAAACTGTACTTTATTCATTTGTTCCTCCATTAAAGACAGCCGCAATATACGCAGCGCCTTCATTGTCTTTTGTAAGTCTTGACTCATCACAGCCCTCTACGTTATAATCTTTGATTATTACGGTTGTATCTGACGGCGATTCCAGAACCTCGGCAACCCCGCCTTTCACACAGACAACCACCTCTTTTCGATGGTGCGGCTTAATAGGGGCCAAGGCGATGGCCGCCCAACACCCTCAGTATTCCTTTGGCAGTTTCGAGAGGTATGCGATTCATCTTGATATCTACGGTTTCTTTATCAGGATCGTTAATTAAAACTTCGCCCATATATGTGTCCGTGTACGTTTTTAAATATACCGTATCGCCAGTATTTGAAATCTCCAATGTTGGCAACAGTGTTTGTAGCTCATATAATAAGCTGGAGGTGTTTTCGTCTCTTTCCTGACATACACGGACTATCTCAATTCCTTTTTGGTATTGTTCCAGGTATTGCGGTAAAAGACGCCGCGATATGTCTTTTGCTATCTGCTCGGGGGACTTACTGATGCTTACTCTTATACGATGATTGCTACCAAGCATTGGATAAACAGACCCTTTATACACTGGATATTTACCAGAAATATCCAGTTTTGTTTTATCTCGCCAGCCTATTGACACAATAATAGTGGCGCCATCAGGCACGCTTATCTTTGCAACTCGCACTCCTTTTATGCACGGCTGATAGGTCCAACCTTTTAAGTATTCGGATATTCTCCGTGCTAGTTCTTGTAGCTGTTCAGATTCTTCGGCCATGCAATTTCCCCTCCTTTCTTTGTTTAATTTAATACTCGACATATGTGATGTTGTTGCCTAGCTTTTCCGCTTTTTCGTAAATATCATCAAGGCACATGGAGACAATCTCTCCTTTTGAATTGACTGCATCTGCAAACCCGCAAATATATCTCATCTTTTCTGCGCCAATTTCTACAACGACAGCCACCTCTCCGTCTGTGAGGTGGGTTGAGAGTTCGATAAAAAAGTCAATATCCTCATCGCCTCTGTGTGTTGGCACACTGCCAAATTCGGTGTTTACGAGAAAGCCGCAGAGTTCGTCTTTTGCTATTTCATTTACTTTGTATATTGGTTTTAATTCCAGTGAGTCGCACCAGTCTATAAATTTTTGCTTATCTTTTACCCGGAAATAGTTTGAACGTGCGGTTCCGCAATAATCACCCATGTTGTTTGCCCCTTTCTTGTTTTTAGTAAAATTTGAGATAGTAATTGTTATTATCGCTGAATTTTTTACACAAACTTTTCAAGCCTGTCAATAAATTCTCGGGTTTTGCGAGTTTGTTCCGTAGAATTTTCTCCTTTCAGCGCGCCTTCTGAAAATTTGTATTTGTTGTAACACCTTCGACATGCATAGTGGGTTACTTCAACGTAATCTCCTACAATATTTACCGCGCCGGCACTCTCGTAGTCTCGGTATCCCGTGTTTGTAAGCCTGACACCGTCCTGTGATGTCTCTTCGATTGCAAATTCAATAAAAGTGTCGCAACCGCAGTGTGGGCATTTTAAAAAGGCCGCAGCCTCTTCTGTCTTCTCTGGAGGGACAGAGGGAGAGACTGCCTCTCCTGGAAGACAGAGATGGCACATACAATCCTTACTGTGTTCCATTACACTTCTCCTTCATCATTGAGTGGGTTTCCTTCTGGTATTTCCATTTTCATGTCGCTGATTATAGTGCCTAGACAATCCCAGTAACAGATGTCAAGTATCGCATCGCTTAGCTTGTCGGCGATTTCTTCCAGCGTACTATCGTCTACTTTAGCTTTCAACCTTTCCGGAAGACCTGCCTGCACCAGGTCGTCCCGATGTAATTTAAGAACGAGGGCGTATTCCTTGTCTAGCATCTTTCCTTGTTGTGTTTCCATTTACATCTCCCATTAAAATTTTATCGGCGTAATGCTTTCCAGCATTAAGGTGTTGGATATACTCGATAAGTTCGTTGTAATTCATGTCAGCTACCTTTTCTATAGCATTTTCTCTTGTTCGTGCCTTTACTTCGACGTCTCCTGTAAGCTCGAAATCTACGATAAATGTGCTCATTCAACCCTCCCTTAGCGCAATAGATTTTCTCGTAGGGGCGTGGTAACCATACCCCTACGAGCTTTTAGTATCAACACCATTATGACTGATCTCCTTTGTCATCGTCACCTACACAATTACTGTCTTCAAAAACCAATTCACAACATAAATTTCCATCGCCGTCATGTGTAAGTTCGTTTTCGTAGTAACTTTCTATGTCATAGTCGCAAACCTTCACGACGATTCCTGGGGGAATGTCAACCGCATCTATCACTCCGCCGATAATAGATAGCACTACCTTTTTCTTTGTAGGAATACAGATGTGATATGCGTAGTTGGGTGAATTTTCAGGCGTTCCACAATATTCGCACACCTCTTGTGCGTCTTGAGCCATAATTTCAACTACAGTTTGCGTAATTTCTTCGGCGATATCTTCCACATCCATGAACGGTCTGTCTTCACCGATTGTGTTTATTATTGTTTGTTTGATTTTACTTCTTATGGTTTCCTTGCTTTTGTCTTCAAGTGTTTGTTCAACATCGTCAATCAACACCTTATCGTGGCTGATACCACCAATTGTGATCGGTGGTATGCCTGCATCGGAGTAGTGCAATGGAACTTTGCACTCGGGGCAGATCCATTTCCCTTTATTTTCCCCATCCTCCGCTACTATTGCATTGTATATATCGTACTGTTGGTTACATTTTGGGCATATCATCTTTAAGTCCTCCTTAAAGGTCTGTGTAATCTTCCAATGCTTCTCGTGGGATAGTTTACTGTAGGGAGGTGGGTAAACGGTCCCTCGATACATCCATCATTGTCTACTGGTATATCCCCGAACTTCTCCCATAGTTTTGTTCCGTACTCCTTATCCCCTACATCACTCATCGAACTTCTCCTTTCTATCCAACAATTCCTTGAGATTCGTAAGTTATTGTACGGCTTAAGAACGATGGATTATTGTCTTCATGCAACAGACCCCTGCGAACGGATTCTCTTGAAGCCTCTATGGTTGTGCCTACGAAACATTTACATAAGGCGTCGTCCCGGTCTATTTCGTTTCCGCTTTCACCCAGGCAGAATTCTTCGTCCTGGGTTTCTACGAGGAATATCCATTTTCTTATGAGGGATTCCTTCACTGTTTGAACCGCCTTTCCCGGTGTATGGTTTAAGGTATATGGTTTAAACATTCTTTCC
>Ga0209518_1001180_pt1 | contig 29513 bp, 37 predicted proteins | sample RifGroB1_FD_183993 | JGI IMG/M metagenome (GOLD analysis project Ga0209518, IMG submission 183993) | Groundwater microbial communities from Rifle, Colorado, USA - Groundwater B1 (SPAdes) (version 2) | ecosystem: Environmental > Aquatic > Deep subsurface > Groundwater | place: Rifle, Colorado...
CACTCGACATATTACGATATATGAATCCTTCATTTTCCATGGACCGATTATATCAAATGCTCTAGAAATTGATAGAATATTGGAGATTGTGAACAAACTTATCATAATTGACGGAAATGCAATTCTCCACAGGGCGTTCCATGCACTTCCTCTTTTAACCACAAAAAGAGGCGAGCCGATTAATGCAGTTTATGGACTCGTTTCCATGCTACTTCGGGTTATCACTGAACTTAAACCGACCCATGTTGTGGTTTGCTTTGACGAGAAGGAACCCACTTTTAGACATAAGGCGTTCCCTTCCTACCAAGCCCAAAGGCCGCATATGGCGGATGAACTTTCAGGCCAATTTGATAAAGCAAGGAAGTTTCTGGAAGCGGCCGGAATTCCGGTTTATTCAAAGCCGGGATACGAAGCGGATGACGTAATTGGAACCCTTGCCGCTTTATTTAAAGACGATGTGGTTATAGTGACTGGAGACCGCGACATACTTCAGTTGGTCGACGGAAGGGTAAAGGTATATATGCCAATTGCGGGATTCGCGACAGCAAAGCTCATGGGAGAGCCCGAAGTAGTTGAGAAAATGGGAATTCCACCCTTCCAGATTGACGATTATAAAGCTTTAGTTGGGGATCCCTCTGACAATTATCCTGGCGTGCCAGGGATTGGGCCAAAGACCGCAATTTTTCTTTTGGAAAAATATGGAAGTCTGGAAGGCGCATATAAACACCTAAAGGATTTGCCCCCTCAAACCGCAGACAAACTTAAAAAAGGGAGAGAAGAAGCCAAGCTTTCCAAAAAATTGGCAACCATTGTGAGAGACGTACCAGTTAAGGTAGATCTGGAAAAGGCTTCAAAATGGGACATTGATAGTAAGAAAGTATTAGATTTATTCTCTGATTTCGGATTTAAAACCTTAACAGAGAGGGTTAAAAAGGTTGGGAAGGAAATAGATCAAGAAAAGCAGGCAAGTTTATTTTGAAAGGAGGTGAGGAAGATGATTAAAGGAATTGAAAGCGTGAATGTTTTTAGCCAAAACGCAAAGCGTCTGGCCGACTTTTACAAAAACAAAGTCGGTTTAAAGGTTACTATGGAAGCGGAAATGGGGAAGAGGGCGAGGATTTTTGGCTTTGAATTTGGGAAATCAAGCGACCTTTATATCGTGGATAGCGATATGATTAAGGGTGCCCATAAGGGGTCAAGAAGGATTTTTATTAATTTCGAAGTCGACCAAATCAAAAAGGAAGTAGCAAGGCTAAAAAAGGCTAAAGTAAAATTAATCCAGGATACTTACCATCTTGAAGGATATGGTTGGATTGCTACTTTTGAGGATTTAGACGGTAACTACTTCCAGTTGGTGCAGGTAAGGGCATAGGCTATAATTGGCTCATGTCCGAGCCAAAAGTTGCACTTGTCCACGACTACATACGTGAATATGGTGGAGCAGAGAGAGTTTTAAAAACCCTAACGGAACTTTTCCCAAATGCTCCAATCTATACTGCTTTCAAAGTTCAAGGATCAACCGCGGACAAAGAATTTAAAGGCAAAAAAATAGTTGAGAGTTTTCTTGCCCCCCTTCTTAGAATAGACAATTTTTATAGCCCCTTAAGATTTTTAATTCCCCTAATCTGGAAGAGCTTTGATCTCGCAAAGTACGATTTGGTAATAACCTCAGCGAGTTGGTACGTAACCAGAGGGTTTAAAGTAAGCCCCAAAACAAAAGTGATTTGCTATTGTCATACTCCTCCCAGATGGCTTTATGGATATGAAACAAGCGTCAAATTTACCAAGTATTGGCCGGTCAAGATATATGCAGCGCTCGTCGGTCATTTTATACGGATGTACGATTACCAGACAGCCCAAAAAGTAAACTTCTTTATAGCCAACTCCAAAAATGTTAAGGCGAGAATTGAAAAATTCTATAGAAGAGACTCAGCCGTAATTTACCCTCCTGTTGAGGTAGAAAAAATCATTAATGCAACGCACGATCTTAAAAAAGGTGATTATTATTTGGTTGTTTCAAGATTAGTCGGGGCAAAAGGACTCGAGGAGACTGCGAAACTTGCCAAAAAATTAACTTTCAAACTTAAAATAGTCGGTGAAACCCACGGTTTTGCCGACGTTAAAAAGCTCCTCGAAAGACAAAGCGGTGGGTATGTCGAGCTTCTAGGAAGGGTTACAGATGAGAAGCTCTATGCTCTTTATGGAAGAGCAAAGGGTTTTATAGCTTTAGCTCGCGATGAAGACTTTGGAATGAGTGTTGTTGAAGCACAGGCCGCTGGCACTCCAGTCATAGCGTTCAATGGGGGAGGGTTTAGAGAATCGGTGGTTGATGGGGTAACGGGGATTTTGATAGATAGTACAGAAGAAAAAACGATGGAGGGTGCATCAAGAAGGTTGGAGAGTACAAAATGGGATAAGGAGAAATTACGAGAAAATGCAAAAAAGTTTTCGAACGAGCGATTTAAAAAGGAGATGATAGAATTCGTAAAACGCCATGCCTGAACTACCTGAAGTAGAAACAATTAGAGGAAAGTTAGAAAAGTACCTCATTGGCCACAAAATAACTGGGGTTGAATCCCATTATAAAAATTTTGAAGGAGAAGGAAAGAATTTAGTGGGCGGGAAAGTAAAGGGAATAAGAAGATTCGGGAAGGTTTTGGCAATTGAACTAGATAACGGATATTCCGTAGTTGTTCACATCAAGCTCACCGGGCAATTTATTTATAGAGGCTCAAATCTTAAAAACGTACCCACTCTCTCTGGTAAAGTTATCGGAGGGGTCCCCGGGAAGCATACCCACGTGACTTTTAAGCTCGATAAAGGGGGTTACCTGTATTATAACGACGTCAGGCGCTTCGGCTGGATTAAAGTTGTCAAAACCAAAGATGTTTCCGAAATTCCTTTTATTAAAAAACTAGGTCCAGAGCCATTCGGCAAACTAACTTTAGATCTTTTTAGACAAATTCTTTCAAAGAGTAGCCGGCCCATAAAAATAGTATTAATGGACCAGGAGAAACTTGGTGGAGTAGGCAATATCTATGCAAACGACGCACTTTGGTTAGCGAAAATAAATCCGAGGGCGGAAAGTAAGAAATTAGGGGGTGAGGAAATAAAAACCCTATATGAAGCAATACATAAAGTTTTAAAAGAAGGGATAAAATATGGTGGCTCAAGCGAGTTAGCTTTTGTTACCCCTGACGGCAAAGAAGGAAGTTACCAAGATCATACCCTGGCCTATGGGAGAGAAGGTGAGCCTTGTGAGAGGTGTTACAAAGGGATATTTAAAAAGTATTTTCTTGGCGGTCGCGGAACCTATTTCTGTCCTTTCTGCCAGAAATAAAATGCCAGACAAAGATCCAAGAAGACCATTTTCAATAGTCATCCCGACCTTAAACGAGGAGGGATTTTTACCAAAGCTTCTAACAGATCTTTCCAAGCAGGATTATCGAGGCTTCGAGGTTATTGTCGTCGACGCTAAGTCTAAAGATAAAACCCTTTTGAAGGCCAGAGAGTTTCAAAAAAAATTGCCCTCCTTAATAATTTTACAAAGTTCAAGAGCAAACGTTTCTCTTCAAAGGAATATGGGGGCAAAAAAAGCCAAAGGGAAATGGATTATTTTTATGGACGCCGATAACAGAATTCCACGGTTTTTCTTAACAGGAGTTAGATATAGAACGATTAAGGATAACCCTGACGTTTTTACTTGTTGGTGCAAGACCGAAGAGAAAGGTTCGGAGGATAAAGCAATAGAAGTTTTTCTTAATTTGAGCCTAGAAACGCTTAAGCTAATAGATTATCCAGCCGCGTTGGGTGCCCTAATCGGTATCAAAAGCAAGTCGTTTGGAAAGATTGGAGGTTTTGACGTAAAAACTATGTTTGCCGAAGATGGGGATTTTATAAGAGAGGCTTTCAAAAAAGGGTTTAAATTCAGTGTCTTTCGGGATCCCTATTATATTTATTCCTTTAGAAGGTATAAGAAAGTAGGTAAGATGAAAACTTTGAGGAATTACGTAAGATTAAACTTGAAGAAATTGATAAAACTAAAAATCAAACACAGTAAAGAATATCCGATGGGCGGGTCTAATTATGATTATTAATTTTTCATTATGAAAATTTCTAAGCTTCGCCTAAGCAGTTTCAGGAATTTTAAGAGTTTACTTCTCGAATTCTCTCCCAAAACAACGGTTATTGTTGGGCCGGATACATCGTCTGTGCAGTTTGCCAGAAACAATAATGATTAACTCATTTTCGGCTCTTCGGTATGTTGCTGACTTTAAAAAATTTTTTTTGGGCAAAGAAATTTATGTTATAACTCTCGAAGGATATAAGATCGTTGTAAGGCCCAGGACCAGCGACATTTATTGCATAGGAGAAATAATTGTCAATGAAGAATATTTACCTTCTATTAAGGGTGTTGGAAGCCACTTCGACACTATTTTAGACTTGGGGGCTAACATAGGCTGCTTTAGTATTTGGGCTGCTCGCAAACTTAGACCCGAGAAGATAATCTCGGTTGAAATGGAGAAAAGTAATTACGAAAGCCTGCTTAAGAATATTACTTTAAACAACTTAAAAAGGGTTGTGGTTCCCGTAAGGGCTGCAATTTATTCTAAAGATACGCAAATTTGGATTAAGGCATCTGCGGTTGTTAAAAGCGTCGACAAATTAAGTGAAACAGATACGGGAGTAAAGGTTAGGACCTTTTCCTTGAAGAGCCTAGTTGACCTATATCAAATAAACAAAATTGATTATTTCAAGATGGATATAGAAGGCTCAGAGAAATTTGTACTTACGGAAGAAAACAGGGAGATTTTTAGAAAAAGGGTAAAATATCTTTTTATGGAAGCGCATCATTTTCTTAAAAACGACCCCAAGGCGTCTTTGCAATATTTTCGGGATTTGGGATTCGAAGTTAAAACTAAATTCCAGGTAAGGCGACCCCTTGCACCCTACCTTATAGAGGCTTTTAACCCTGTTTTTAAAAAAAATGGTTTCTAAACTTCGTCTAAATGCTTTTAGAAATTTTAAAACCAAACTCCTAGAGTTTTCGGATGGGGTAAGCGTGATTATCGGCCCGAATGCCTCTGGTAAAACAAACATTTTGGAAAGTATTTTCTTACTCTCAACCGGTAAAAGTTTTAGGGCGCATCTTGAGGAGGAGATGGTGAACTATGACACTGACATTTCCCGAATTAAAGGAAGAACGAAGTCAGATGGGGAGATCAACGACCTCGAAGTTATTTTGACCAGGGGACTTATTGACATAGGTAAATCTGCCCCAGAAAAGGTGGCAAGAAAAAGACTTATGCTTAATGGGGTTGCCAAGCGACTCCTCGACTTTGCAGGTAATTTTAGAGTGGCTCTTTTTGGTCCCTGGGACTTGGATTTGGTTACAGAATCTCCGAGTTTAAGAAGAAAGTTTTTAGACACAGTTTTATCTCAAGTGGATAGGGAATATCGCAGGGCAAGTTTGTCTTACGAAAAAGGCCTGAGGCAGAGGAATAAACTTCTACTTCGAATTCGGGAAGAGGGACTTTCGCGCTCGCAACTTCTTTTTTGGGACAGGTTACTTGTAAAAAATGGCGACTATATTGCACATGCGAGGGAGGAGTTCATTGGATTTATAAATGCAACTTCTGAATTTGATGATCAAAGTTTTAGCCTTGAGTACGACAAGAGCGCGATATCAGAAGCTAGACTTGAACAATATGCAGAAGAAGAAGTAGCGGCTGCGACTACTTTAGTAGGTCCACACCGGGACGATATCATCTTTCAGATCCGAGTAGCGAAGGCCGAGAACCGAAACTTGGCGACATATGGATCGCGTGGGGAGCAAAGAATGGGGGTTTTGTGGTTAAAATTGGCTGAACTTGCGTTTGTCGAAGCAAAAACTGGCGAGAGGCCAACGCTACTTCTTGATGATATATTCTCAGAACTTGACCATAAACACCGAGAGATTGTGATTAAGGTAGCCCAAAATCAACAAACAGTAATTACTACAGCCGACCCCCACTTTATAGAAGGGCTTAAAAAGGTGGAAAAAATTAGGCTCGCGGGGTAAACTGTAATTCATGGCAGAAGAAAAGGATACTGGAGAACCTGAAGGGATTCGGGAACCAGAAGTTGTTAGACGAAGGGTACCTATTAGAGACCCCTGGAAACCCTCACGAATTATTGGACATAGTGATGTGGCAAGTGGTCCACTACCAACACACGAAGAGCTTCCTCCCGTCGATCCTGAAACTGGCAGGCAGGTAGGAATTCAGAAGGACTTTATGGATAAAGTTGGTAAAGCAAATGTCACTCAAAAACCCCCAACAGAAGAGTAAATTAGCGCTTGCGAACTATTTTTGTAAGGTTAAAAGTAACTAGAACCGCGAAGATGGTAATTAGAACAGCATAAATTAGAGACGAGACTAGCTTCGAGGATGTACCGACTATTGGTCTAATGTAAGTTTCCACAAACTCGGTAATAAACTCGTTCCAGGCAAGTGCCGCAACCAAACCAAATGCGCTTGTAGATAGAGTGAGTAACTGCTTAAATGCTTCTTTTTGTAGGTTTCTTGCCTCACCGGTTAGGTGTCGGAATAGCTGTATCATCTAGTTTATTAGTATATAGTAAAAGGGTAGTAAATATGACTGAAATTTTCGACCCCAGCGAACTCAAAAAGTTATATAAGCCGGCCCACGATTCTGGGGGAGAGGATAATGGGCAGGTGACAATTATCGGAGGCTCGGAACTTTTTCACGGAGCCCCACTTTTGTCCCTCAAGGTAGCCTCCAGACTTGTGGATATGGTGTTTTTTGCAACTCCAGAAAAAAGTGTCGGAACGATAGCGGAAAGGTTAAAGTCTAAACTTCTTTCTTTTATCTGGGTTCCATGGGATGAGGTGGAGGATTACGTCGCTAAGTCCGATGCCGTCTTAATTGGCCCAGGCTTTATGCGCTTTAGAAGCGAGAAGGTTCCCCAGGAAAGGCGGGAAAGCGGTTTCGATAACACCGCCAAGGTAAGCCGTGAGATAACCCAGAGACTATTGGGTAAGTTTCCCGATAAACGTTGGGTGATTGATGCTGGAGCCCTACAGGTAATGGATGCAGATTGGATTCCAAAGGGAGCGATTGTTACTCCCAATAATAAAGAGTTCAATTTTCTTTTTGGAGATATACAGGCTTTTGAGGTTGCCAAGAAATACGATTGTATTGTTGTTACCAAAGGAGCAGAGGCTAAGGTCTGTTCTTCCGAAAGGTGTGTTGAGATAAAAAATGGAAATCCGGGGCTTACAACTGGGGGAAGTGGAGATACACTTGCGGGAAGCGCCGTTGGTTTACTTGCGAAAAACGACCCTTTCTTGGCTGCAGCTTCTGCTATTTATGTAACCAAAGCCGCGGCGGACGGTCTATATAAAAAGGTAGGTACCAATTTCAACGCGGATGACTTGGCAGATCAGGTTCCAGTTGTGCTCGGAAGGAGTTTGGATATTTAACGCGTAGATGCCACTTCGCATAAACTTCGTAGGCATAACAAATCACCAGAAATTTTTGCCAGGCGGGCATGTTTACCTTGTTAACCGAAGGAATATGTTTTAAAAATTTACCCCAGACTCTGGATTTTTCCTTGTAAAATCTGTCTTCTGAAATAAGTCTCGAGTACGCTTGTCGTCTTTCTTGCTCGGGGAGCTCTTGAATGGATCGAACTTCGTCGAAGCTCAGGGGCAGGTTAAAAAGTCCTAGTTGAGCATCTTCTTCTAAATCAGAAAGAGATGCGATGTCATTAAAAGTGTCGATGAATGACATAAAGTCGGTGGTTGCCTTGATATCTCGTCCATTTAAGATTAGGTTTATTCCAGTAAGGCAGGGATGTATGGTTCTCCAGTTGGAATGTCTCGCTTCCCTCGTCTTTTTGGGCGTTAAATGGTTGGCACGTTCCATATCTTCTTCAATTGCGTGTAGAAGAATATTGATTTGAGTTCTCACTTGATCTTGGGGTACTACTCGCCAGGGGAGTTGGGTGAGGTGTCTTTCCATTTCTGTTGCATCTCGTGACTGCCCCCCCTTAATAAGCGACATCTGTCTTTGTAGAAAGTGTGATTTTTCGAGATACGGAATTTGGCCTTCGTCTATAACGTCGTCAACCCATCTAAGATATTGATATAGACCGACCACAAATTTACCCCTTTCCCCGAAAAGGGAGGGAAGTACCTCCAGCACCCTAGCCGATAGATATTTATCTCTTCCGGGCGTATAGTTTATCGCTTCTTTCTGCACAGTTTGGGAATTATACTCTTTTTTTCCAAATCACGATTGTTTTTTCCGCAAATTCTGCAATAATTGGGTTGATGTACTCCCCAAAATTCACTATTTCCAATAAAATCCTCAAAAATATAGGCGCAATTGAGGCCGCCAAAGAGGTAATCGAAAACGCTCCATTAGTCCCTCATTTTGAAAAACAGTTTCAGTCCGATGCATTCGTCCGTACCGTCTATCATGGAACCCATATCGAAGGAAATGATCTTTCTATCGAACAGACACGCCAGGTATTAGAGGGAGCAGAAGTTACAGCTAGGGAGAGGGATATTCAGGAAATTATTAACTACAGAAACGTAATGGGACTTTTGGATGACCTTTCGGCAAAAAGGGGAGGATATGATTCCGAGATGCTTAAGGATATTCATAAGGAAACGGTAAATAAAATTGTCTCTCCGGAAAAATCTGGGAACTTTCGGACGACCCAAGTCGTAATTAGAGAAGCGGGTTCGCGGGAAGTAATTTTTCGTCCTCCTCCTTCACCCGAAGTTCCATTTTTGATAAAGGATTTTATGGAGTGGCTGAATCATGAGGGAAGTAAGGATCTTCATCCAATAATCAGAGCCGGAATTGCCCACTACGTACTTGTGGCAATTCATCCCTTTGTCGAAGGGAATGGTAGGACCATAAGAGCTTTTGCAAACTTAATGCTTATGCGCGAGGGCTATAACATCAAGCGCTTTTTCTCATTTGAGGAGCACTTTGACTTAGACCCGGGTACTTACTACAAAGCCTTCTCCTTGGTTGATAAACAATCTGCCGATATTGGGGAGAGGGATTTAACAAGTTGGCTTGAGTACTTTACTGAGGTTGTTGCGGTGGAGCTTGCTAAGATCAAAGAGAAGGTTAAAAAACTCTCAATCGATAGTCGCCTGAGAATGAGAATAGGCCAGCAGGTTGCATTAACCGAGAGGCAAATGAAGCTAATTGAATACCTTTCTGAAAACGGAAGCGCCATAATGCAGGAGTTAAAGAATGTCTTTAATATGGTGTCAGAAGACACAATACTTAGAGATCTGAAAGACCTTCTCGAGAAAGATATAGTCAAAAAAGAAGGAAGCACAAAGGCTTCCCGATACGTAATTGCAAACCGATGAAGCCAACTGACCCGCAATTTTTATACATGATTCTTATCTTACCCGCCCTTTTTGGCCTCACCTTGTTTGGGGACGGTGTAAGTAAGATAGTACACGAAGAAGGTGGAGGAGTGATAAGCATCTTTTTCGGACTCGTTTTTATCGGAATTGTAATTTTTGCCTACTTTTTCTTTTCATCATTTCTTGCCCAGCGTGTATAATCGGTTGCTATGAAATTTAGAGAACTTGCGGTTTATCTTGAGAAGTTAGAGAAAACTTCCTCCCGAAATGAAATTACAGAGATTCTAGCCGATTTATTTAAGAAAACTAGCGTTCTCGAAATAGACAAAGTAGTTTATTTAGCCTTGGGAACCCTTGCACCCCCACACGTCGGAATCGACTTTAACGTCGCCGAAAAAATGATGATGAGAGCAATTGCCAAGGCATATGAAGTTGGCATTGAAAAGGTCAAAAGCGAATTTAAAAAGAAGGGAGATTTGGGGATTGTCGCTGGAGAATTTGCCAAGGCAAAAGGGGGAGACGCAAATGTTTTATCCGTCTACGAAATACTTTTGGCAATGGCAAAAGAGGGGGGTGGGGGAAGTCAGGAGAGAAAAATTGTACAAGTCGCCGAGCTTCTTTCGGGACTTGACCCCCTCTCAGTAAGGTTTGTTGCAAGAATTCCCATTGGGAATCTAAGACTAGGATTTTCCGATATGACAATACTTGACGCTCTTTCTTTTATGGAAAAAGGAGACAAAAGCCTAAGAGCCGAAATTGAATCTGCTTTTAATGTAACTGTGGATATTGGGAAGATTGCCAAAGTAGTAAAAGAGAAAGGGATAGCGGGGCTAAAAAGGGTAGAACCAGAACCAGGGACCCCCATCCGACCATCACTCGCTGAGCGTCTTCCTTCTGCCGAAAAGATTCTAGAGAAAGTTGGAAGTAAGGTGATTGTTGAGCCTAAATACGACGGTTTCCGTGCCCAGGTGCATATCAAAAAAGGGGAAGTAATAATATTTTCTAGAAATTTGGAAAACACAACAAATATGTTTCCGGATATAGTTTCGGCTGTAAAGAAAATTAAGGTCGACTCGGCCATTTTTGACGGAGAAGCAATTGCATATGACGTCAAATCGGGAAAATTCCTGCCCTTCCAGGAAACTTCACAAAGGAAAAGAAAGTATGGAATTGAGGCGGCAGTAAAGAACCTTCCCTTAAAACTCTTCATCTTCGATATTCTCTATAAAGACGGTAAAAACCTTTTATCCCTGCCCTTTAGTGAAAGGAGAAAGATTTTAGAAAGTACTGTTTCTAAAATTGACGGCGTTGAGATAACGAGACAGGTAATTACTGGAGACGCAAAAGTTATTAGGGATTTAATTCAAAAGTACCTTGGCGAAGGATTAGAGGGAGCCCTTATCAAGAAAATCAACGCTCCCTATAAGGCAGGAGCAAGGGGTTATCACTGGGTCAAATACAAAAAGACTACTGAAGAGGGGGTAGCAGATACCATAGACTGTCTAGTCATGGGTGTAAATAGGGGTAAAGGGAAAAGAGCAGGCTTTGGAGTAGGAGCGTTTTTAGTTGGGGTTAAAGACGGTAATAAATTTAAAACGACTTCAAAAATTGGAACGGGTTTGAAGGATGAGCAGTGGAGGGAGCTTGATAAAAGGTCAAGAAGCCTTGAGGTTAGTAAAATGCCTGGTGAGTACCAAGTCGACAAAAATTTAGTTCCCGATGCTTGGACAAAACCTTCTTTGGTGGTTGAGATCTTGGCCGATGAAATAACCGTTAGTCCCATACATACTGCAGGTTTTGCGTTGAGATTCCCCCGTTTAATAAAATTTCGGGATGAAAAAAGTCCTAACGATGTAACATCTTTAAAAGAGCTAAAAAAGCTTTTTGAGATGCAGAAGATTTAGGCTCATGTGGTAGCATTAATAATATGCTGCCGGAGCAAATTGGATTAACGACAGCAGAGGTTGAGAAAAGACTTTCTAAGTTTGGCCCGAATATTCTTCCCGAAAAACCCCCACCGAGTGATATTTCAATATTTTTATCTCAGCTTAAAAATCCTCTTATTTACGTATTAATTTTTGCAGGTTTAGCGACTTTTTTTCTAAAACACTTCTCCGACGCAGTAATCATCGCTATGGCAGTGATAATTAATACAATCCTTGGTTTTTTTCAGGAAAGGAGGGCCGGAAAGGCGCTCTCAGCCTTAAAAAGTCTCGTATCACCCCAGGCAGAAGTAGTAAGGGATGGCAAGAGGAAGAAAGTTGGTGCTAACGAGGTTGTTCCCGGAGACATAATAGTTCTTTCCCAGGGAATGAAGGTGCCGGCCGACGGAAAGCTCGTTTTCGTAAACAGAATGTTTATTAATGAAGCCATTCTTACTGGGGAAAGCCAGCCAGCTTCTAAGGCTAATAATGAGAAGGTTTATATGGGCACGGTTGTTTCCTCTGGGCAGGGTGCTATGGAGGCTCAAGTTACAGGGGCTCTTACCCAAATTGGCAAAATTGCCGAGGGGGTTCAGGAAACCTCTGAGGATACTCCGCTGAAAAAACAGATCGGGCGTTTTAGTAAACAGCTGCTTGTCTTGGTAGTCTTTTTGACCCTATTCGTTTTTGTAATAGGTTTAGCCTCGGGAGAATCTTTAATAGAAATTTTTAAAACCGCTGTAGCCTTGGCAGTATCCGCAATTCCCGAAGGCCTGATTGTTTCTTTGACGGTAGTTTTGGCTATTGGAATGCAGAGAATTTTAAGGAGAAATGGGCTGGTTAGGAACTTGACGTCCGCAGAAACTTTGGGTGGGGTTACGACCATTTGCATTGATAAGACAGGAACTTTAACTCAAGGAAAAATGACCGTAACGGACGTGGTTGGGGATACGGTTGAGCTAGCCAAGCAGGCAATATTAGCAAATGACCTTGACGACCCGCTGGTTATTGCCGCGTTCGAGTGGGCAAGGGGCTATATAAAAGATTACATTCAGGAGCACCCAAGGCTCGATAGCATACCCTTTTCATCAAAAGAGCGTTTTTTTGCCAGCCTGAACAAATGGAAGAAAGGAGAAAATATAATATTCGTCAGCGGTGCCCCCGACTCCCTTCTTTCATGGTCGGACATAAAAGAGTCTGAAAAGGAAAAAATTATGCAGAAAATTGAGGATTTGACCAAGGAGGGTAAAAGGGTCATAGGATTTTCCAGAAAGGTAGTTCCTTCCAGCAACAAAAGATTAAGTAAAGAGGACGTAAAAGGCAGCCTTAACTGGATAGGTTTACTCTCGTTTTCCGACCCAGTCAGACCAGGGGTGAGGGATGCTTTAAGTAAAGCAAACGAGGCGGGGATAAAGATAATAGTTATAACCGGAGATTATGCAAATACCGCTGAAGCGGTTCTAACAGAAATTGGCATGTCGATTTCCGAGACCGAGGAACTTCTTGGAGAAGATCTCGAAAAGCTCAGTGTGGAGGAGCTTGCCGAGGCGGTTAGACACATAAAGCTTTTTGCAAGAACGACTCCGGAGCAGAAGCTTAAAATTGTAGAGGCTCTAAAGAAAAATGGTGAAATAGTTGCAATGATGGGGGATGGGGTAAATGACGCCCCAGCCATAAACAAGGCGGATATAGGCATAGTTGTTGGGGACGCGAGCGACGTAGCCCGCGAATCTGCGGATTTAGTGCTTTTGGATTCAAATTTTGCCACAATTGTGGGGGCAGTTGAGGAAGGTAGGGGAATTTTTGAAAATATAAGAAAAATTATTCTTTACCTGCTTTCGGACGCTTTTGGTGAAATTGTAACCGTTACTTTTGCCATTATTGTCTCATTGCCCCTTCCGGTTACTGCGGTTCAAATTCTTTGGATAAATCTGGTTTCGGATGGTTTTCCATCACTCGCCCTTACAGTTGACCCTAAAAGAAAGGGGATAATGGTGGATCCCCCAAGGCCGCCGAAAGAAAGGGTCGTTACCAATTGGATGAAAATATTGATAGGGATTGTAAGTCTTGTTTCGGGTCTTTTGGCTTTGGCGTTTTTTACCTACGTATTGAGAAGTAGTGGAGACGTAAAACTGGCAAGAAGTGTTGCATTTCTCACTCTTGGAATTAATTCTTTGGTCTATGTATTTTCGGTAAAAAGTTTAACAACTCCTTTTTGGAAGGGGAACATTTTTGACAACAAATGGCTTATCGCCGCAGTCCTGGCCGGGTTTGGGTTGCAGGCTTTTCCCTTTATATTTCCTTTTTCCCGTCAGTTTTTCGACGTAAGCTCTCTACCAATAAATTATTGGCTTGTCGCTTTAGGTCTTTCGGCACTTATGTTTATAATGGTTGAAGTATCGAAAATTATTTTCAGAAGGGCTAAACAATGATTCCAGGATTAATAATCTTACTACTCATCTTCACTTTTCTTTTGATTAAGTCGGCCGATATGGTGGTTGTTTCCCTTAGGCGTCTATCCAGTACAACCCATACCAAGGTATTTGTTCTCTCTTCAATACTCCTTGCGGCTGCAACGAGCTTTCCGGAGCTTTTCGTTGGAATAACATCGGCTCTTGAGGAAACCCCTCATTTATCTTTCGGGAACGTATTGGGTGCCAATATCGCTAATATTTCTCTAGTTGCAGGTTTATCCGGTTTCATTGTAGGGAGAGTCAATGTGCACGGCGAACTTATTAGAAAAGAGGTGGCAATTGCGGCAATTGCTGGAATTTTTCCATTAATTCTTGCGCTTGATGGTAGACTTTCGAGGGTAGATGGACTGATTTTAGTATTTACTTACCTTGGCTACGCGAGTTCATTTTTTAAGATTCGATTTCTTGAGATAGCCAATCAGATAAGAAAGGACGGCTTCTTCCTAAGATTTGTAAGGAAATTTATGAATGTCCATATTGAAGTAAACCATACCAAGGAGTGGGGCAAGTTCTTTCTGGGGATAATACTTCTTCTTCTGTCCGCCGATATAATAGTAAAAATTGCCAAAGAATTGGCTCAAGCCGCTGATATTCCTATATTTCTGGTTGGTTTAATAATTATCTCTATTGGAACGACTCTTCCGGAGCTGGCATTTTCCTTTAGGAGTTTGGAGGATAAGGAGCCTTCAATGTATTTTGGCAATCTTCTGGGTTCAATCATTGCAAACTCGACCCTTATCTTGGGTGTAACCTCTTTAATTTACCCCATTCAAATAATTGCGGTTGAAAAAACGGCTATTGCAGCTGCGGCATTTATTATTATTTTTCTCATTTTCTGGTTCTTTATTCGCTCAAAGTTGAAACTCGAGCGTTGGGAAGCCTTCTCGCTTCTAATTATTTATTCAATTTTCGTTGTAGTCGAATTCTTGTAAGAGTATAATCCTTGCACCATGAAGGTGGTTGCGGATTTAGAGGTTCACTCAAAGTACGCCCGGGCAGTATCCTCCCAGATGGTCATCCCTACAATTGCCGCCTGGGCTGATAAAAAGGGGATAGACCTGGTTGGAACGGGGGATTTTACCCACCCTATGTGGCTGAGGGAGTTAACGGCACTTCTTGATGAAGCTGGGGAAGGTATTTATAAGTTTAAAGACTCTAGTTTTAAAACTCGCTTTCTACTTTCAAGCGAGATTTCCTGCATATACACACATTTGGGGCGTGGTAGAAGAATCCACATCATGGTCTACCTGCCAACTTTCGAGGACGTAACCAAATTTAATCAGAATTTAACTTCAATGGGGGCAAATCTTTTTTCCGACGGCCGTCCCATTGTCGGTCTAACTCTTTCTCAAATTCTTGAAACGGCCCTCGCTGTAAATCCTAAGGCGCTTGTTATTCCTGCCCACATTTGGACTCCCTGGTTTGGGTTTTACGGAGCAAACGGAGGGTACGATTCACTCTCAGATGCATTTGGAGAGAGTGAAAAGCTAATTCCAGCCATCGAAACCGGAATGAGTAGTGATCCTGCTATGAACTGGAGGATAAGTGAAATTACTGGTAAAAGGATAGTTTCTTTTGGTGACGCGCATTCGCCTTCTAAATTAGGAAGAGAAGCGACAGTATTTGAAATGCCCGAGATTTCATATGACGGGGTAAGAAAGGCAGTCTGGGGAGAGGATGGGGCGGACATTTCATATACAATCGAGTTTTATCCCGAAGAGGGAAAATACCACTATACGGGGCACAGAAATTGCAAAGTTGTCTATTCCCCAAATGACGCAAGGAAATTAGGGACAATTTGTCCAGTCTGTGGAAAGGGTTTAACGGTTGGGGTTATGAGTAGAGTAGAGGAGTTATCTCGTGGAGTCGAGATTGAAACGGAAAGCACTGTTGATAAGTTCGGTGTTCGTTGGATTAAGGACAAAGAGGGCAAAAGGCCTCCGTATGTAATGATGGTACCCCTTCTTGAGATAGTAAGTGAGGCGGTGGGGTCGGGAGTTAGTAGCCAGAAGGCCGTAAACGCCTATGAACAGCTTATAGGGAGTGTAGGAAACGAATTTAAAGTGCTTCTTGCAACCGAGGTTAGTGAGATTGAGAAAGTCGCCGGAGCAAAAGTTGCCGAGGGAATATCAAAAGTCCGCTCAGGTGACATAGTTATCGAGCCGGGTTATGACGGGGTTTTTGGCAAGGTAAAAATCTGGAAAGAAGGGAAAGTTGGGGAGGAAGAGGCCCCTATTGACCAAGGGACTCTTTTTTGAAAAGATTGAAGTAGTATAGGGGGTGATAAGTATGCAAGGTGAAGGAGGAGGAACAGGTTTGAAAAAAGAAACGGCTGGGGCACTCGCTTATGTTTTGGGCCCCGTAACGGGAGTAATCTTTCTAGTCATTGAGAAGGATCCTTTTGTACGCTTCCACGCTATGCAGTCGATAGTAACATTCGTGGGACTTTTTGTCCTTCAGTGGATACTAGGATTTACTATCGTTCTTATTTTCTTGGTCCCAATAGTAGGGATACTAGGATTTGTGCTTTGGCTTCTACTTATTTATAAAGCCTGGCAAGGACAAGAGTGGGAGGTTCCTGTTTTTGGCAAATTAGCCAGAAATTTCGTAAAGAAAGCGTAAATTAATGGATTCCCGGAAGGGAATGATAGAGAAAATCAAGGGAACTTACGGCCTTGATGCCCCAAAGGTTTTCTCTGCCATGCTTAAGGTTCCCAGGGAAGAGTTTGTGCCTCGGGAATATAGAGATTCGGCCTACGAAGACGGGCCGATTTCTATTGGTTGGGGTCAAACAATATCTCAACCCTATACCGTTGCCTTCATGACTAATCTTCTAGGCCTTAAAGGAGGCGAAAAAGTTCTTGAAATAGGTACAGGAAGCGGCTATCAAGCTGCAATTTTTTCGCACCTTGCAAGACATGTTTATACAATCGAGAGGATTCCAGAGCTCGCCGAAGGTGCAAGGAAGAAATTAAAAAAGTTGGGATATCAAAATGTAGAAGTAAGAGTCGGTACTGGCGAGCTTGGTTGGAAACAAAAAGCTCCATTTGACGCAATTTTGGTAACCGCTGGGATGGAGTGGATACCGGAGGAGCTTTTTGCCGAGCTTAAAGAAGGCGGAATATTAGTGGCACCGGTTGGAAGAGGTCCCGACAAAATAATGACTAAATATGTTAAAAGGGGCAAAAAGATTAACAAAAAAGAATTCGGCATTTTCCATTTTGTCCCCTTTGTAGAGAGTAACTGATTGGGTAAAAGTGGTAAAATTGCTTCGAGATGATTGAGGTTGCTAAGGAAGCCGCGACTAAAGCGGGCGAAATAGTTGTTGCTTATAGAGAAGGGAAACATTCAGTTGAGCGTAAAGGGACAGCTGATAATATATCAACCGAGGCAGATGTTGCTTCTCAAATTACGATTTTGCAGATTCTTCAATCTTCTTTCCCCAAACACAACTTCTTGGCAGAGGAAAAAGGAGCCCGTATTGATAATGGTTCAGAATATACATGGGTTATAGATCCACTTGACGGCACAGGCCCTTATTTTTCAGGACTTCCTACTTTTGGCGTATCAATTGGTCTTCTTCGGGGAGGTGAGCCAATTTTGGGGGTTTTAAATTTCCCAATCTTGAACAATCTTTATTGGGCGGCCAAGGGAGAAGGGGCTTATAGGAACGGGAAGAGAATAACGGTTTCAAAAGAAAAGAGGTTGGAAAAAGTAATGGTGGGATACGATTTTGCTTGGATGGATATGAGAGATAAAGAGCTAGATACTCTTTTAAGACCCCTAGTAAGCAAGGTAAGATATACTCCAATGTTGGGCTGTACTATTGCAGGAGTTGCCTATGTAGCTGAGGGAGCGTATGGGGCATATATTCACTGGGCGTACTCTTGGGATTATGTAGCCGGTGTGGCAATCTTGGAGGAGGCGGGTGGGAAGGTTACTGATGAAAAAGGGGACAAGACTGACTGGTTAAAAGAGACGATGACAGTTGTTGCAAGTAATGGTTATCTCCACAAAAAGATTCTTTCTCAATTAAATAGATGAAACTGATTATCGGGCTTGGAAATCCAGAAGAGAAATATAAGAAAAATCGACACAACGTGGGGTATATGGTAATCGACGAACTAACTAAAAGGCGATTACTCAAAGACGCAGTAGTTAAAAAGACTAGTGTCTTTATGAATGAGTCGGGAGAATTTGTGAAGAAATTAGTTGAACAATACAAGCTAAATCCTGCGGATTTATGGGTTATTCATGATGATTTAGATATTCCTTTGGGGAGCTATAAAATCCAGTACGGCCGGGGTCCAAAACTTCATAACGGAGTTAATTCAATAGAGAAAGAACTGGGATCTGAGGACTTTTGGAGGGTAAGAATCGGGGTGGATAATAGGGATCCGGGGGGGAGAGTTTCGGGAGAGGAGTATGTTTTGCAGGATTTTACCGATAAAGAGAGAGTCTTACTTGAGCCTGTGATTGATGAACTATGCAAAAAGTTAGCGACATCCTAAAAAAGTTTAAATCCGACGAGGATAAATACATATCCCGTGAATTCCAGAAATATGGATATGAACTGGCCAAGGATTTGGATGATTTAGGCAATAAATCCCTATACATTAAATTGGCAAAGGATACTCCAAGGGGACTTTTGGAGAGCGCAAGGAACTTTGTATCAGATGCGTATAATGTTAAATCCAAGGCAAAACTCTTTATGTGGAAGTTAGCTCAACTTAGGAAAGTGGGGGGAAAGAAGTGAATTTAAATGGTAATTGGGTCGACCTCGTTATCATCTTAATCCTCATCTTCTTCGTTAGCGAGGCTTGGAGGGTGGGTTTTTGGTACTTACTTGCCGATTTTGCTTCATTTCTTGGCTCCTTAATTATTTCGCTTCGTGGTTATCAGTTTACTGCCTTCTTTTTAAGAGAAAATTTTTCCCTGTCCCATTCGATTGCAAATGCTCTTGGGTTTCTGGCAACCGCCATTCTCGCAGAGACTTTGTTGGGATTTATCTTTATATCAGCCGTTGCCAAACTTCCAAGGGAAGCCTGGAAACATTGGGCAAATAAGGCCCTTTCAATCCTTCCAGCTCTCGGAGAAGGTCTAATACTTGTTGCCTTCCTTTTGACACTGGTTATTGGTTTTCCGATTAACCCAGCGGTTAAAAAGGATGTGGCCGAGTCCCGAATAGGGAGTTTTCTACTTAGAGAGACTTCGGGATTGGAAAAGAGCGTCAATGAAATTTTCGGAGGGGTTATTGAGGATTCTCTAACCTACCTCACCATAAAACCCGGAAGTAGAGAGTCGATTCCTCTAACAACGGGAAAGGCAGAACTTTCCCTCGATGAGGCTTCGGAGAAGGCTATGTTTGGCATGGTAAATGAGGAGAGAAGGAAGGTTGGGGTGGGGGAGCTTACTTGGGCTCCCGAGATTGTCCCGGTTTCGCGAGCTCATGCTCGGGATATGTGGGAAAGGCAATACTTTAGCCATGTTTCTCCTGAGGGAGCCGACGTTGGTGATAGGTTAATAGCCGGTGGAATTAGCTTTAAAATAGCTGGGGAAAATTTGGCAATGGCACCGACTTTGGCGACAGCACATAATGGACTAATGAATTCCGAAGGCCACAGGAGAAATATTCTAGACCCCGAATTTGGAAAGGTTGGGATAGGAGTGATTGATAACGGAATTTATGGCAAAATGTTTGTGCAGGTATTCACAGACTAGTTAAATGCAAAATACAAATTTTTTCGAGCGAGTTTACAAGGTAGTTAGAAAGATTCCCAGTGGAAAGGTTACTACATATGGAGAAATTGCGAGGATTTTAGCTACGAAAGACTCAAGAAAAGTTGGTTTTGCACTACACGCCAATCAAAATGAAAAAACTCCCTGCCATAGAGTTGTAAACAAGGAAGGCCGCCTCGCCCCCAATTTTGCTTTTGATGGAGAAGCTGAGCAAAAAAGAAGGCTTCTAGCTGAAGGAGTTTCTTTTGTAGAGCATAACAAAGTAAACCTAAAAAAGTATCTATGGGAGGGGTGATTGGATGAGAATTTATAATGAATTTCCACCGGGATGGTGGATTGTTTTTTCGATAGTTTTTGGGCTCTATTTGCTGCTCATAATTCTTCGCAAGGGTTACAAGAGGGTAGACGAGTTAAAAGCTCAATTTATCGTTTCGTTTATTTTTGTTATTATGTCGGTTGCAATTGAGTATATAGCAATCTCGACCGGCCTCTGGACATACTTTCCTGGAAATTGGCCGATTATTCTATGGTTTATCTACTTAGGATCCGGACTTTTCGCTTATCAGATGGGGAAATTTATCGAAGAAAAAATGAAAAAGGGTAGAGTTTGAGGGATTTAAGATAATCCGTTAATATAAAGTTATCCCCCTTATGAAGAAAGAATTTGTAAGACATACCCTCTCACTTATCATTCTTCTTGTACTTGTTACATTACTAAAAAGGTGGCTAAATTTGTCTGTCTGGCCATTTTGGGTGGGGGGAGTCATTGGGACAATACTACCCGATATTGACCATCTCCTATATATTTACATAAATCCCCAGGAGCTTACTTCACAAAGAACTACTTATATGGTTGGGCAAGGGAAGCTCATGGAAACATTTAAATTCTTGGCTGAGACAAGGTCCGAGCGAAAAAACTTAATCTTTCACACGATTCTCTTCCAGGGGATTTTTCTTATCCTTACGGTCTTTGTCCTAACTTCTTCGGGCAGTCTTTTTGGAAGAGGTTTGGTTTTAGCTTTTTACCTGCACCTTTTGGTTGACGCCTATGTCGACTGGAAGGAGACTGGGGCAATGGAGAATTGGTTTAAAAATTCTCCAATTACCATCCCACAAAACAAAATCGCTACATACTTCATGGTGAACATTATTCTTCTAGCCTTCCTGGCAATTTTCTTGTAATATAATCCCCATGGAAGAACAAAATGGGGAAATGTCAGAGAGTTTTTCCCGAAGAGAGCGTAGAAAACTTTTTAAGGAGGAAGAAAGAGAAAAAGAAGCAAAGGTTGGTTCTACAAAAGGGATTGGTAAGTGGGTAATTGGGCTACTTCTCATTGGGGCATTAGGCTGGGGAGGGTACTCCCTTTTTAAAGGCTCAACTTCGCCTCTTCCGGGAGAGATAGTTCCCGATGCAGGGCGAGACCACGTTACCGATATTTACGGGGTAGTATACACATCAAATCCTCCGACCTCAGGAACTCACTTTCCAGTTTGGGCAAAGCCAGGGGTATATGACCGCTTTATTTCCGATGGATATTTAATTCACTCCATGGAGCACGGATATGTAATTATTTGGTACGATTGTTCAAAACTTTCATCGGGCAAGTTTGTAAGAGAAGTTTACGCCCACGACGAACCGGTAGAAGAGGCAACAGACTCGGGAGAGCTTCTGATGCATATGAAAGTTACTCCGACCGACGAGATGAGTTGGATAACTATCGATGACCCGCCTGAAGAGGAAATCCCTCTTCCTGAATCTTTTAAGACTGATTCTTGTAAAGGTCTGGTAAGTCAGTTGTCAGCATTTACAAAAGCTGCAAAAAGGGTAATAGTTGTTCCCAGGATGAATTTGGATACGTTAGTTGCGCTAACCGCCTGGGGAAGGATAGATAAGTTAAACTCAGTCGACGAAGGACAAATTAAGGCTTTTATAAGCGCTTTCCACAATCGCGGCCCAGAGCAAACAACGGAGTAATACTTCTAGTCTAGATTTTTTCTCCCTTGGACAATATAGTTAATTGATATGACAATGTTTGATTTGGGGGGAAAAAATGCCTTCGTGACTGGGAGTTCCCGCGGTATTGGAAGTGGAATAGCCAAAGCACTAGCTACTGCCGGAGCAAATGTGGCCGTGAATTGTGTTTCCAATACAGAGAAATGTGACCTTATCTCCATGGAAATTAAAAATATGGGTAAGGATTCTTTTTCAACCCAAGGAGACGTATCCAAAAAGGCTGATGTTGAGCGAATTTTTAGCCAGGTGAAAGAAAAATGGGGACACTTAGATATCTTGGTAAATAATGCGGGAGTTATAGATTACGGGGATTTTGAAAGTATTACCGAGGAGCAGTGGGATAGGGTAATAGACATAAACCTTAAAGGTCAATTTCTCTGTTCCCAAGAAGCGGTAAAGCTAATGAAAGAAAATAGCTGGGGGAGAATTATTAATATTGCCTCAATTTCCTCGGGAGGAGTTGGTATTGGATTTAAGAGTATTTCTCACTACACAGCCTCAAAAGGTGGAGTTGTGGCTCTAACCGAAAACATGGCGATTGAACTTGCCAAGTACGGGATAAATGTCAATGCAATAGCCCCCGGGGCGATTGAGAGCGATATGAGTTCAGCGGTGTTAAGTGACGAGAACTTATTAAAAGAAATGCTTAAAAATATTCCCAAAGGAAGGATAGGAAAGCCGGGAGATATCGGGGCAGCGGCTGTATTTTTGGCTTCAAATGAGGCGGATTATATAACGGGTACTGTAATCTACGTCGATGGCGGCTGGCTCGCTTCCTAATTATTCTCGGCAGCAGTCTATTGCTTTTTGGACCAAGCTCCCAAGTTTATCAAAGACCGATACTTTCCCTTTTTCTTTGGTCTTCTCGTCAAGCATTTTAACTTCAAAATCCCCTCGTTTTACAGAATCCATCTTAACAACTCCCAAGTTCATTCCCCAGAATAGGGAATAGAGTTTGTAGGATTTCTCAAATAAATCCCACGCCTTTTCTTTAGCTCCCTTTTTAAGCTCTTTAGTTCCTACCTCCATCAGCCTCATCGAGGCGGCCAAGAGGTGTTTACTAATACACCAAACCTCACCCTCATAGTCTTTGATGATTTGTTTCATAAGTTCCGTTCGCATTACCCGAACTTCATTTAAAAGCTCTAAGTACTTTTTGTTTTTAGTTTTTTGGGAAGTATAAAAAAGGTGTTCTTCAATCGAAATTAGGTTCATTATTCCAATTGAGAGGTCTTCCCCAGATGATAAATCAAGTCCCTTTTGGGCCGTTACTTCTTCTACTTTGGCAAGTAAGTCTTTGTAATTATTTAGGCTCATAACGAAAGATTTTTAAAGAAATCTATAATAGGCTCGTCTCCACTTAAACATTTGCCATCCGGTGTAAAAAGAAAAGGAACACCAACTTCCGAAGGCCTTATTCCACAATAGGTGGCTCTTTCCTGAAGAATTTTTGCATTCGTCGCACTACTCCAAACCTCTTTTTTGTCTATCTCCACTTTGTCCCGATTCTCCCAGCTGGAAAAGAATTCATCCACGACCTCACAATGTGGACAGCCGTCTCCCCAAAAATATTCGTAAGAGGTAGGTAAAGGGAGGGGAGTAGTTTGGGGGGTTTCTTTTGAGAAAAGTAGTACCCCTCCAACTATTATTAACAAGGTTAAAGCGCCGACTGCCGGAAGGAAAAACTTCTTCATTCCGAGAGAATCATAGTCCTGCCAAAAGAAAAAAACAAGGGGGGATTTGAGTTTTTGGTGCTTGACATTATCCCCTCCCTGGGGTAGGGTATGACAAATGGACGGACACGCTAAAGGGGAAGCTCTAAAAAGATTGTCTATTGCCCAGGGGCACCTTGAGAAGGTGAAGCATATGATTGAAGGAGAGGATTACTGTCCTGATGTAATTCATCAATCTAGGGCCGTTCAGGCGGCCCTTAAAAAAGTCGACGAAATAATACTTCATGGACATCTTCATTCCTGTGTGCTAAAAGACATCCACGGGCCAAATGGTAAGAGTGAACAATTGGTTGATGAGATAGTAGATCTATTTAAAAGGGAATAGAAAATGAAAGATTCAAAAGTCCTAATAACTATAGTAGTTGCTACGGTCCTTCTTATTGGAGGGGGTGTCGCTCTTTTGGGGGGCAAATCCACTGCCACCTCCGAGGTGCTTTCCGAAGTTTCGGGGATTGAAGCTAACCCAACCTTTTATGAGTTGGGAGAAGTTCCGATAAATGGGGGAATTGTAACCAAAGAGTATTCTATTAAAAATACATCTGGAAGTACTATTAAACTAAAAAAAGTGACCACCTCATGTATGTGTACTACTGCTTCGGTTCAAATAATGGGTGAGGAAACTCCATTCTTTGGTATGGAAGGCCATGGGGATGCAAACCCGCCGGTAAATATTGAGATAGGAGCCGGACAAGAGGGGAAAGTTATTGTTAAGTTCGATCCCGCCGCCCACGGTCCTGAGGGAGTGGGGCCGTTTAATAGGGTAGTTTATCTTACTTTTTCTGACCCAGCTGGTATAAAAGAGTTGACGTTTAGCGGGAAAGTTGTTTCAGAATGAAGAAAGTAATGTCGTTACTATTGGCCTTTTTGGGCCTCATTTTTTTTGTTCCCACGGCATACGCCCATTGCCCTTTATGTGTAGGAGGCGCCGCAATCGGTCTTTCTGTAGCCAGATTTTTTGGGATTGACGATGCGATAACTGGCGTATGGCTTGCGGCTCTAATTGGTGCTGTTTCTTTTTGGTTTGATTCCTGGCTTGCCAAAAAAGTAAAAATTGTTCCATCTATTTTAAGACCAACTACCTACATTATCTTTTTTGGCCTAACGGTCTGGTCATTCTACGCTTTTAACGACTATATGGTTGCAAAACTTAGATTCTACTTAATTAACCCCCATGCAGGGCAGATTTTCGGGGTAGATAAACTTACTTTCGGAGTAATTTCCGGCGGAATTCTATTTTATTTAGTTGATATTATCGATAATGCACTTATCAAAGCCCGCGGTAAGGTCTATTTTCCATTCCAAAGAATAATTGTAAGCCTTGGGAGCATCCTCATTTTGAGTCTTGCCCTATATATTTTGCTCAACTTCGTCATATAAGAATGGCCAAAGCGAAATTTAGTATTAAAAAGGTTGGAAAAAACCTAAAAAAGGTACCTTTAGTAGTAGCGCTTCCTATTCTTTTTGCCAGCTTTTTCCTTTTAGGAATTTATGCTGGTACCGCTAAGGATAAACTCTCGTCCATATTCAGAATCCCGCCGGCTCTTTTAGTCTCGGCAAACGAGAAAATTAGTGTACGTGAGTTAAAAGAGAGGCTAAATAATAAAAACTTTACATTAATTAATGTCCACACCCCTTATGAAGGAGAGGTTGTAGGAACAGATACCTTTGTTGAATACGACGGGATTGTGGCGGCAAGAACCCAACTTCCCCAGGACAAAAATGCAGAAATAGTCCTTTATTGTAAAACTGGAAGGATGAGTTCCGAGGCCCTCGTCACTCTCAAAAAATTGGGCTATACGAACATAAAACACCTGGAAGGAGGAATGGAGGCGTGGGAGAGGTCGGGGGAGAAGCTCCTTGATTTATCGGATCTTCCCGGTAAGGTTCTCCCTGAAGCTGGATTTAGCCTTCCTGTTTCCTGGGGAGATATTGGTCCAAGGCTTATTGCTCTTGGGGTAATTGACGCCGATAAATTTGAAAATGGTCTAAAACCGACCGACGAGCAAAAGAAGATATTAAGGGAAGGGGGAAATATTCCAATTAGTATCGATATGAAAAACGGCCAGTTTGTGGTCGACATGCTTTGGGCTTTGGGCCTCGCCCAAAAAAGTATCGTTTATACAGAGGGGCCTTTGGGACAGGAATATGCAGGACGCGTTGGAAATTTTGCCTCAACAGGGGGTTGGAGTCTAGCCCGAGGGGACGCCGTCAACTATCTCAATAAGTTTGATTTAATACCGTTAACTTCCGAGCAGCAAAGGCGGGTTGGGGAGATTGCCAAAGGAGTATATCGTCCTTGCTGCGGCAATTCTACCTGGTTTCCAGATTGCAACCACGGCATGGCGGCACTCGCCGCAATTGAACTAATGGTTTCCAAAGGACTATCCGATGAAGAAATATATAAAGAGGTTTTGAAGCTTAATTCCTTCTGGTTTCCTGACACTTATTTGACGACGGCCACATACTTTGCTCGTCAAGGAATTTCTTGGGAAGATGTTTCCGCTAAGGAAGCTTTGGGTGAGGCTTATTCGTCTGCAAAAGGAGCCGCAGATATTTACGCCAAAGTAGGCCCAGTACAATTTAAAGGTGGAGCTGGCGGAAGTTGCGGTGCATAAAAAGGGGAGGTGATATTTATGGAAAAAAATTCTTTATACATAGTTTTGGCGGCCTTGGCAGGTCTTGTAGCAGGAGTAATTATTTCAGGATACGTAGTGAATAATCGAAATTACTCCATGATGAATATGATGGGTATGGGTAGGGGAGGAGCTTATATGATGCAGGCTGATCAATATTCTGCGACGGGGATGCAGGGAATGAATATGGGAATGAGTATGGGCGAGATGTCTTCGACCCTCGCCACGCTAAAGGGAGACGATTTTGACAGAATGTTTATAACTCTCATGATTGAACACCACCAGGGTGCAATCGATATGGCCAATCTGGTTCTTAGTAATTCCGAGAAAGAGGAACTTAAAGATTTGGCCAACGACATTATTATTGCTCAAACTAAAGAAATAGAAATGATGAAAAGCTGGCTTGATAGTTGGTATTAATAAGAGAGGGGGTGAGAAGAATGAAATTAAATGAAAGCGCAATGGCGAAAGGATTTGGAGTTTTGGGTGCAGCCTATTTCCTAGTCTGCTACATTGTGGCTCTTTTTACGCCCGGTCTTTATAAGGTTGTAGCTACCACCTGGTTCCATATGCTGGATCTAAGTAGCGCTTGGAAAGATGCTCCTAGCGGCTTTTTACTTGGCCTTGTTAGTTTTACATTAGCTTCCTGGGTTTCAGGTTGGCTTTTGGCCAAGGCATATAACTATTTTGTTAAGTGAGATGGGAGAGGATATTGTTAAAGATCCGGTTTGTGGGATGGAAAAACCCAAAAGCGAGATGAAATTTTCATCCGTTTACGGGGAAAAAACTTATTATTTCTGCTCAGAACAAGACAAGAGTATGTTCGATGCGAACCCAGAACATTGGATACCAAAAGGAGGTGAACGGAATAAATGAAAAAAGCCTATACATGCCCCATGCACCCGGAAGTAAAGTCCGATGGTCCTGGTAGTTGTCCCAAGTGTGGCATGAACTTGGTAGAGGTAAAAGAGAAAGAAGGATGATAATTAAGGGATTTCTTGCATCTTTGGGACTTTTGGCTATCTATTTTTCCCTGGTTAGCCTAATTTCGGGAATAGATTTTGCTCAAGAACAATTTACAAGGTATTGGTATTTTATTTTGACTCTTTCGGCGGGTTTTGGGGTGCAGGTGGCTCTTTTTACTAAACTAAAGCAGGTAGCTAGGGGTGCCCATGGAGGAGTAGTTGCCGTTTCCGGAACTACAAGTACTTTTGCCATGGTTTCCTGCTGCGCACACTATCTAGCAAATATACTGCCGGTTATTGCCGTATCTGGGTTTTTGAGCCTTGTTGCCCAGTACCAGATAGAGCTTTTTTGGATTGGGATAGCCGGAAATGTGGCAGGGGTAGTTTATCTTTTAATAAAGTTAAAGAAATTATCAAATATATGACAAAAAGAAAATTAATTATTACCCTTCTTGGATTGGGTCTATTGGGACTTATTTTTTTTAGACCCAAGGCCGATTTAGGCAGGCAAAATCTACCCTTAGAGGAAACAAAAACTTTGCCCCAGAAGGTTGACAGCCAAGGAGAGGTATCTGTTGGGATTCTACCTAAAAATGTCCCCGATTCTGAAATTTGGGAATTTGAGGTAACTCTTGATACGCACTCTTTAGAGTTAAGCGAGGATCTTCCTAAGCTGACCAGGCTTTGGGTGGAGGAAAAAGAATATGTCCCTTTAAGTTGGGAGGGGGATCCTCCAGGGGACCACCACAGGGAGGGTATTTTGAAATTTAACAAAATTTCTCCGAGCCCTAAAGAGATTAAACTTAAAATGACGGATGTGGGAAGAATTTCAGAGCGTCTTTTTAGCTGGGAGTTTTAAAAAAATATATGGAGAACAAAAAATACTTATGCCCCATGCACCCAGATGTTTCTTCGGATAAACCAGGCAGCTGTCCCAAATGTGGGATGGACTTAATTGAGGTAAAGACTCAAAACGAGAAACATGAGGGACATAAAATGGAAGGAATGTCGGGCGACCATACAGAACACCATAGAAGAATGGCGGAGGATTTTAAACGTCGATTCTTTGTTGTTTTACCACTAACTATCATTGTTCTAATTTTATCCCCGAAAATTCAAGAATGGTTCGGATTTACGATCGATTTTCCTCTAAGAAATATCGTTCTCTTTGGCCTTGGGACCCTTATTGCTTGGTACGGAGGATGGCCTTTTTACGCGGCCGCCAAAGACGAATTAAAAAGCCGCAATTGGGGTATGATGACTCTGGTTTCTTTAGCTGTTTTATCCGGTTTCTTCTTTTCGGCAGCCGCGACCTTCGTTTTCCCAGGAGAGAGCTTATGGTGGGAAATTTCAACCTTGGTTTTAGCCTTCCTTTTTGGCCACTGGATGGAGATGCGGGCTGTTATAGGAACAGGGAACGCCCTAAAGGAGCTTGCAAAATTAATTCCGCCCACCGCTCATAAACTTGTAGGCAAAGAAGTTAAGGACGTTAATACCGAGGAGCTTCTTAAGGGAGATATTGTTCTAGTTAAGCCTGGAGAGAAGATTCCTATAGACGGAGAAGTCCTTGACGGAAACTCCTCCGTTAATGAAGGCATGATCACTGGAGAGTCACGGCCAGTTGAGAAAAATGTTGGAGATGGAGTAATTGGGGGCACTATTAATAATGACGGTTCGCTTACCATAAAAGTCACAAAGACAGGCAGCGAAACTGCAGTTTCCCAGATCATGAAGTTGATTCGGGAGGCCCAGGAGACTAAGCCAGCCGTTCAGAAGCTTGCAGACAAGGCGGCAAATGTTCTGACATTTACTGCAGTATTGGTAGGATCGGGAACCTTCATCTACTGGTTTTTTGTTAATCCCCAGGGAGCAATTTTTGCAGCAACGCTTGCTATTACGGTTGTTGTTATTGCCTGTCCTCACGCATTGGGTTTGGCGATTCCGACCGTTACGACAATTACAAGTACTATTGCCGCCAGAAACGGAATCCTGATACGCGACATGAGAGGCCTGGAGATTGCAAGGCGCATAAATTATGTAGTCTTGGATAAAACAGGGACACTGACAAAAGGGGAATTTGGGGTAAGTAAAGTTTTGCTGGCAGATAAATCAAAGGTAGGGGAAGGACAACTTCTTGCTCTGGCCGCGGCCGTTGAGGTTCATTCCCAGCATTCAATTGCCAAGGGGATTGTAAATGCAGCCAAAGCGAGGGGTATTGTCTTCACGCCCGCCCAGGAGTTTAAATCCTATCCGGGCAAAGGCGCCTCGGGAAGGGTAGAGGCAAAAGAGGTTCTTATAGGAAATAGAAATCTATTTAAAGAAAACGTCATAGAAGTCCCGGCCGGGGAAGAAGGCTTGGGGACGGAGATATTTGTTGCGGTTGATAAGCTTTTTGCTGGAACCATCTTTGTTGAAGACACAATTAGGGAAGAGTCCAAAGAAGCAATTTCCAGGCTTCATGGATTGGGAGTTAAGACGGCGATGCTTACTGGGGACAAAAAAGATATAGCCGGGGAGGTTGGCAAGAGGCTAGGGATAGACACTGTTTTTGCCGAGGTTTTACCCGAGGATAAAGTAAACAAAGTCAAAGAACTTCAGAAAAAAGGTTTTACTGTAGGCATGGTGGGAGACG
>Ga0209518_1001181_pt1 | contig 29510 bp, 21 predicted proteins | sample RifGroB1_FD_183993 | JGI IMG/M metagenome (GOLD analysis project Ga0209518, IMG submission 183993) | Groundwater microbial communities from Rifle, Colorado, USA - Groundwater B1 (SPAdes) (version 2) | ecosystem: Environmental > Aquatic > Deep subsurface > Groundwater | place: Rifle, Colorado...
CTGCGCCCATTAAACCTAATACTTCTTCGTTTTTAATTACTTTAGCATTAGTTAATTCACTTACATTAATAAATTTACCTTTTAATGGAAAAGCTCCAAACTTTTGAGAATCTCTAAATTTACGTACCGCTGATAATGCCGATAAACCTTCAAATATTCCTAATATACAATGATTTCTTTGTCCTTTTGCTTTTGCATCAATTAATTTTTCAACTTTAGTAGAAGATAAATTTTTATTTAATTTTCTTAATTCTCTTCTTTCTTCTGCAGATTTTTTCTTTTCTAACCAATCTAAAACATTTTTAACTATATCAGATTCAAATACTGCCTTCATAAAGGTATCTGATACTATATGTTCTGTACCAAAATCTATTTGAGCTGTTATAAGTTTTTCCTTTGTTTGGGATCCAAATGAACTATTAATAACAGTAGCATTAACAAATAAAAACATATATTGTTTTAGTTCTGATGGTTTAACATCTATTTTATATTTCTTTTGTATTTTATCTCGTAACCAATTTATTATTTGATTAATTATATAATCAACATGAGTTCCACCTTCCTTTGTTTCAACTGAATTAACAAATGAAACGTGTCTATAACCATCTTTTGATAATCCTAACCCTATTTGCCAATCTTTTGATTTTTCGTAAAATACATGTGGAACATATAATTCAGTATATTTATGAAAATCAGAATATTTTAATAATTTTTCATTTAAATATATTTTAAGATTAGGATTACAGGCTGCAATATCTATTAATCGTTTTGTTATAATATCTTTACTAATTTCATCTATACCTATTTTTAACATTCCAAATTTATCTAAATCTGGATAATAAATTATTTCAGTATAATGTTTTGTAGTGGTTTTAATAATAGGATTAGATCGTTTACGCATGTTTTCAGTAAATTCCTGTTCAAATGATTTTTCACCATCTGCAGTTTTAACAATAAACTTTTTACTAAAAATATTTGTAAGTGTTGCTCCTTCACCGTGCAAGCCTGCTCCTGTTCGATCATCAACATCATTAAAATTACTGCCTGCTTTTAATTCAGAAAATAACATTTCCGGTATATAAATATTTTCTACTGGATGTATTTCTACTGGAATTCCACCATTATCCCATATTGATATAAAATTTTCAGTTGTATTAATTGTAACTTTAATTGTATTTAATAGTGAATCTTTATTTTTGAATTCATCAACTGAATTTGAAATAATTTCATCAAATAATTTCAAAAATCCAGGATTGAATGTAATATCGTAAAGTTCAAATTTTTGAGAATCTTCATCAAATAAATATGATTCTCTTTTATGAAATGAAGTAGATCCAATATATCGTCCAGGTCTTAAAAGAACATGATCTACATCATCTAATTTTTTGTATTTATTTGCTAAAAAATCTTTTGATTTTTTCATATAGAAAATATAAAATATTAAATATTAAATTTATATGCTAATATAATAATAAAGTTTCAAAAATAAAACGATAGAAATAAAAAAAGCCACATAATTTTCATTATATAGCTTTTTTTAATTTTTTAAAACTTATTATTTTTTGATTCCTAAATCAAGACTTAAATCATTTGCATATTTAACAGTCATGAAATCTACTAATTTATTTGCTCCATTACTATTGCCTTGAGATTCACCCATTACTATATTTGGTACCCAATTTCCTGTATATCCTTTAACAGCATCAGCCCAATATTTTTGTACATTTTCATATGTTTCTAATTTTTGCTTTAGAGCACCATCTGCTTGCATTACTAATCTTTTATAAGTTGCTTCTCCCTCACCACGTAGTGTTTGTTCTTTCTTATAGTATTCAGCTTCTTCTGCACCTAATCTTGCTACTTCTTTTGTTTGTTCAGCTTCAGTTACCATTTTAGCTTTTATAACCTCTTGATCCCATTTAGCTTTAGCTGCAGATGCTTTACCTTCTTCTTCTACTTTAATAGCATTTTGTTCAGCTTTCTTTGTTTCAGCAATAGCTGTTTGAACATCCATTATAGCCTTTTGTTGAGCTTTAATTTGTTGATCAACTACTTCATCATATACAATTTTATTAATAGATAAATTATAAATACCGATACCTATATCAGCAAGAGGTGATTCACCTTGTCTTTTAAGAGTATTAGCAGTTGTATCTTTAACTATTTCTACAACAGTAACAGTCTTTTCTTTTCCAGATAATGGATCTATACCTTTAACTTCTTTAGTAGTTGTTTTATAAACTCCATATGCTGCTTGATCATCTATAAATGACAATAAATCATTTCTACGTTCAGCATAAGATTCTTTTGAACTCATTAATGGGCCTGTCATATAAACAGATTTTTCTATTACTGTTCTAATTAATTGTTGTTCTACTGCTTCTTGTGAACCATATAACATATGAATTTTACTCATATTAGTCTCATCCATTGGTAATTTAAAACGAATACTACCTGAAATTTTAGCATGCCCACCATCATTAAAACGAATTTTAATACTTTGATCTGCAGCACTACCTTGATCAACTGCAGATGAAAACCAATACTGTGATTCTTTTTTGTAATGTTGTGCTGTACCAAAATTTTGATACTTTAAACCTGGCGAAAAATAGAAATGTAATTCTCCGTCAACTGGATCTTGTATTACTACAATTTCATCGGCATCTACACTTTCAACTATACTGCCTGAAAGTGCAATTAATACTATTGCGGCAATTGCAAATAAAACGAGGAAAAATAATTTTGTTCCTCTGGGTTTGATTGAATCTGTCATTGTTAATTTAAATTTAAGTGAATATTAATTATTTGGTGTTATTGGTGTTTCGTTTTCATTCTTTTTGTTAGTTGTATCATGCCCATTACATTTATCGTCATGACAACATTTACAATCTTTCTTTTTATAAAAAATTGATTTGAAAATACTAAATAATGGTTTATTTGTTAAAATGGGAATTAATATATCAAAAATTGCCCATACTAAAATTACTATTGGAAGTAAAACTCTTATAAAAAATAATATAATCATAATGCAATAAATTAATTAAACTTGTATGTAAATATAATAAAAAAGAATTTAATTAAAAATATATAGTTTAATTTTAAATTAATTTGTAAATATAATAAAAAAGAAAGGGTATAAATTAATTTATACCCTTTAAAAATTATAATTCTGATGGATGTAATCGAACAGAATCTATAGTTAGATTTTGTTCATATCCATATTCTGTTTGTAATGTTACACCCTCATCTGGCCAACCTGGATCACCAGCATAATGATATGATTTCATATATTTTTTTTCTTCATATTCATCTCCAGCAACCCATATTCTTTTACCTTTACATAATGATAGTACTTTTTCATTACGATCTATTTTAGCCCATACATAATAAAGAATATTATGTTTTTTAGTATATTTAATCTCTGTTAAATATTTTATATCATTTTCAAATATCATAATAAATAATCTTTTTATTCTTATATATTACATTTTTCCGACTCAATAGCGATAAATTTTATATTGGGTAATTAAAAAATGTTTTGGATTACCCAGGTTATTTTTATAAATTATTGAATATTTAATTGTTGATTAGTAACTCTGACTTTAAGTTCACCTTTTATTTCATTAATTAATTCATCTAATTTACTAGACATGTTATCCATAGATAATTTAAGAGATGTTAGATCAGCAACTGCTTGTACAGTTGCTGATTTTGTTGGTGCATTCGTAGGTTCATTTTTAGTAATTGCAACAGGTGTTACTACTGCAGCAGATTTAGTACTAGATTTAAACATATTATTTATTTTATCTGAAAATTGTCCTATTAAATCTAAACCTTTTTCTATACCAGTACTTATACCTTCTGATATTCCTGATGCTATACCATCTCCACCAACTTTAATTTCATATTTGTATATTTCTGAAATACTATCAAACATAGTATTCATTTTATCTACTTTACGTATATTTAAATCATTAATTGCTTCTTTAAAATCTGCAGTACTTTTAGCTATTCTTTCAAAAGATGATGCAACTTTATCCATTGCATTTGCATGTTTAGCAATTGCTTCAACCATACCTGCAAAATTTTGTGGCATAGTTTCAGTTAATAATTTTACAGTATTTTTATCTCTTAATTGATCTTTAGTTAAATTATATACTGCTAATAAACCAAGAGGAGCTGCCATTATTATATGTTTAACGTTACTTGCTAATAATTCAGCATCATCAAACTTTGAAATTCTTTCTGTTATATCAATAAGATTGTCAAATTTTCCATCTAACATTTCAATTATTTCAACACCTTTTTTAATATTATCTATTCCAAATATATTGTATTTTAAATGTGTAGCTTTATCATCAGATCCTAATAATCCTATAGGAAAAGTTAATCCTCTAATCATAGAATTAATATTATTTTCAAATAATCCAGGCGCTAAAAGTATTCCATTTTTGTCGTATACTCCAAATATTCCATCATTTTCAGTTCCAATTTTAATTATATCATCTACTACTCCAATTAATACTCCAAATCTATTTCCTATATTTTCTATTACATCTAATCCATTAGTCATATCTGAATCAGTAAACCAACCATGTTTAGCACTATCTTTAGAACCTACTTCTCCTATAGTTTTAGTTAATCCCATTACCATAGCTTTAATATTTTTATCAACTACAGCAATTTTATTTTCATCTAATTTAACGTCACCAAATGTTAAATTAGCCATTTTTTCAACCATTGTTGCTAAATTTAAAAGAGGTTCACCAATATTTTTAATTTGATTAATACCTTTTTCAATATTAGATTCTCCGAAAAACCAATCAGTTTGTGCACCACCAGATGCACCTAACTCACCAAATATTCCAGTTAATCCACCAGTACGTTTTCCATTTTTATCTACGTATCCACTAATTATAGATCTAATATTATTTTGAACCATTGCAATATGTCCTGGTGTTATTTGAATTTCATGACCATTATACATAAATTTAAGCCCGGCCCAATCTATAATTGCTTTAGCTAATTCTGATAAAGGTTCACCCATTCCTTTAATTGAATTGATACCTTTTTCAATATTAGATTCTCCAAACCACCAATCAGTTTGTGCATTGGGACTAGCACCTAATGTTCCAAATACTCCAGTTAATCCTCCTTTGCCATCTTCCCCACTTATTATCATTTTAATATTTCTCTCAAGATTTCTAAAGTCTCCACGTCCTAATTTAAATTCTTTTCCATTTAATGTAAATTTAAGATTTGCCCAGGATTGAACTCCATAAGCTAAACTAGAAAGTACTTCTCCCATTCCACTTACCATTCTTATTCCTTTGGAAACTGGATCACCACCCATAAAACTTAATACTAATCCTGTTAAACCTGATCCTCCAAATTTTATACCTATATCTCCAAATGCTTTAGCTACTACCATTGTGATATAAGCTATATTAAGTCCTAATGTTTTTATATCAATTTTATCTTTTACTAATTGTGTAAATTTAGCAAGACCTTCTCCTATTGTTATTAATGATAATCCTGCCATTATTAATGCTGGTGCTACTGCATATATTTTAAGTGTATCTTTAAATCCTATACTAGAAAAACCATTAGTAACTGATTGTAACATTATTTCTAAATTAGTTTTCTTTCTATCTAAAGAACTTGGTAAAAATAATTCTCTACCTTCATTATATACTTTACTCATAATAAATAAACCACCCGCAATTAAAACTAATGCACTACCTGCAACTATCATAGCACCAGCACCTAATGTTATAAATGCGGCAATTACTGGTATACCTGCTGCAGCCATAGCAGCCCCTAATCCAACAATTACAGTTCCCATTAATGCAGTCATTTCCCAAGGACTATCTACTTTAGATAATGCATCCATAAATATCCAAACTCCTGCACTTATAACACCTAAAGCTGCTGCTGCAATTAACATTACTTCTGCACCTTTTTTAATAGAATCATTTACTCCTTTTAATCCAGCTACTGCCATTACAGCTCCTAATCCAACTACAATTGCTCCCATTATTGCAATCATCTCCCAAGGATCTCCTTTAATTCTGCCTAAGCCTTCTATAAATAAAAATATACCTGCACCTATTGCGCCTATTGCTGCGCCTGCATATAACATCGAAGTAGCTCCATTTTTTATAGAATCACCTCCAAATTTACCTATAATTGCTAAAGCCGTACCAAATACAACAATTGCAATACCTGTCGATATAATCCATTCTAACGGTAGTGCTTTTGGATCATTAGGCAGTGCTTGAAATATCCATGCTAATGATACTATTGATGCACCTATTACGTCAAGCTGAAGTGACGTATAAAGAAGATTTTTAATTTTTAATTTACTAAATATTAAATAAGTTAATCCAAATAATGAAACTGCAATAGCGGCTTTTAATGACCATGCATATGGAGGTGATTTAAATTGTTTTTCGTCAGGAAGAGCTTTAAAAGTCCAAGCTAAAAGTACAATAGCTACACCAATAATGCCCATAGCAAGAGCAACTAAACCAATAGATCCTATATCAGCTCCTTTAATATTTCTAATTAATATAGCCATTCCAATTGAAAATGCTGCTACTGCTAATCCAGCTTTAAGACTCCATGCAAATGGAGGAGATTTAAATGCTTTTTCTGTGGGCAAAAACATAAATAAATATGCTAAACCTATTACTCCTAATCCAATACCTAACATAGCTAAAGTAGCCAATCCTATTTCTTTTAATCCAAGTTTTTGTCCTAATTCATTTTCACCTTTTATTGATTTAATTAACATTGACATTCCAATTGAAAACATAACAGCTGCTAATCCTACTTTAAGAATCCACATTAATGGGGGAGCTTTAAATGCTTTTTCAGGAGGTAAAGCCATAAATAAAAATGCTAAACTTAAAATAACTGTACCAATCATACTCATTGCAAAAGTAGCCAATACTATTTCTCTAAATCCAAGTTTTTGTCCCTTTGTTTCTGTAAGTGTATCACCATTAAGTACAGTTTTATCTTTACCATTCATTACTTTCATAAGCATTGCCATTCCTTTTCCAAATATATACATAGCAATCCCTACTTTAAAAGTCCACATTAATGGTGGAGATTTAAACATTTCTGCTGTAGGTAATCCTAAAAATATAAATGCCATACTTATTATAGAACCTGCTACCATTAATTGAGCTAAAGTAGCCATTCCTATTTCTCTAAGACCTAATTTCTGTCCTTTAATAGTTTCTGTACCTACACCACCTTTAAGTATTGTTGAATCTTTACCAGTCATTACTTTTAAAAATACTGCAAAGCCTTTTCCAAATAAATATAATGCTAAACCTGTTGCTAAAATCCATCCAATAGGTGGAGCTTTAAATTTACTTGGATCTGGAAGTGCCTGCATAATCCAAGCTATAGCAACAATAGATAATGCAACTAAAGGTATAGATGCCATAGCTATTAATAATTGTGAATTTGATACTTTTTGTGATTCTCCTCCAGAAATTGGGGATTTAAATGCTAATACTATTCCTTTCTTTCCGTGAATTACCATTGCAATAGATTTTAAAGACATACTAAATAAATACATTGCAAGTCCTATAGATAAAGTCCATCCTAATGGTGGTGCTTTAAATTCAGAAGGTAAACCTTTCATCATCCAAGCTGTTGCTAAAATTCCAGCTGATAACATAATAATTATTCCCATTGATTTAAATGCTCCAAAACTAAATTTGCCTTTAGTTATCTCCGTTTTACTAGCAATATCGTATACACCTGTTCCAACTTCTTTTTTAAACATATGTAAATAGCCATAAACTCTTGTAAAAGTCATAGAAAAAAACAATAAAGATAATCCAACATTAAATGTCCATCCAATAGGTGGAGCTATAAATTTACTAGGCATCATTTTAAATATCCAAGCAACTATTACCATAGTTAATGCTAATAATGGTAATACAGCAAGAGTACTTCCTATAGATCTTATTAAACCTAATGGTCCACTTGTAGGATCTGCACCTAATACTTTATTAGTAATTTTCATCATTATTAAATTAACAAAATTACCTCTTAGTTGTGTAAATAACATATTAAATGCATATATCATTGGAATAAGAGCAAATGATACTGCTATAGCATTTGATAATTGTATTAAATTTATTTTATTAGGCATTGTTGTTAATATTCTAGCAGTTGCTGAAATAGTCATTGCAATTATTGGTAACATTATCATTGTTCCCATACTAGCTACGCCACTTACAATTGCATTTATACTATTGCCTATTGCTCCAAAAAAACCTCTACCTTTAAAAAGATTACCTACTATTTTAACAATTGCAGCTGTTATAGGAACAAATACTGCAGCAATTATACTAGCATTAAATAATTGTTTTTTAGAAACGTCAGCCATTTGACTTAATATTCTGGATACAGACTGCAAACTCATAGCTATAGCTATCATTGAACCTGCTACTATTACAATGCTACTTGCTGATAAACTATTGCTAGTTTTACTTATGACCATTATTGTTCCAAAAACTGCTAATAATATAACAGTTATAGTCATAATCTGTTCTTTAGATATATTTTGCATTTGGCCAAGACCTTTACCAAAAGCCCAAAAACCTGCGCCTAATAATACAAGAGCTTTTGCAAATTCTCCAATATTGCTTTTACCTTCTTTTGAACCTATAATATCTTTTACTATTCCAGATTCTGAAGTAGATGTAGGAGAAGGAGCGACTTTACCACCAACTGCCTTTAAAATTCCTTTTAATAAATCTGTTTGTGTTTGTAGTTCAGTGACAATAGTTTGAACCCCTTTTACAATATTAGTACTAACATCTAATTGTATTGAAGAAAGACTATTTGATTGTTGCTGACTTATTGCTTCAATCTTATCTAATGCATTAATAATTAGTTGTTGATTAGCAATTATTCTTTTATCACCGCTACCTTTAAATGGCATTTAAATTAAATTATTTATTTTTTAATTTTTCTTTATATTCTTCTTCTTTTTTTCTCCATTCTTCTTCTTTTTCTTTCCATTTTTTCTCATATTCACCTAATATGCCTCCAACATCTCCAGCAAATTCTTTTCCATAATCTTTAACACCAGTACTTATCATAGATCCTATTTTAGGATTTTCTTTAATAATATTTGCAATTCCTAACATTACTCGTCTACCTAATCTTTTAATAGCACTAAAAAATCCACCTCTTTTTAAATCTAATAAAAAAGATTCATTTAAAAAGTTAAATGATTCATCTATAAAAATATCATCTATTTCTTCGACTTCTTCAATTTTATTAACTATAATAATTTTATTATCTTCTATATTAAATTCATTAAATTTTTTAACTTTTAAATCATTAGAACTTAATATAATAGGTTTAATTTCAGTAACTGTTTCTTTAATTTCTTCTTCTTTTTCAATTATTAAAGGCTTTTCGATTTCAAAATCCTTAAATCTTTTTGGTTTATCCATAATAGTAGTTTATTTTATAATACAAAATTTATATTTTTGTTCATTTAATTAATATTAATCAAATCTTTCTGATACAAATATTATTTGTATCAACTGACGAATTATAATCGTCCATAAAATGTTTATTTATAAACATTTCTTTGAAGTATAAACTTCATTTACTTTTATAACTTCATTACCTTATAAGGTGTATAAAAGTTTCTTTTATTATATATTCCATTTTATAATAAAATTTTTGATTTATGTTGTATTTATTTGATCTACATAGTATTCAAATTCATAATACGGTAAATTATTAATTTCACTATTAGTAAAATTAAGATATTTCATTAATTTAAATTGTCCATCTAACAATTTAAATAATGATACCCGAAAGCTATCATTTATTCTTTCAGGTATCGTTTTATTTTTAAAAGTCATTTAAAATTTATTTTTATATTTTAGGAGTCTTAAATTTTGGAACTTTATAAGCATTAGAATAATTTTTCATCATTCCACCATAATTAGGTGAATTTTTTTGTTGATCACCATGTGCTCTTTTTTCTGCATCTTGTTTCTCCTTCAGTAACTCATGTAAATTTTCTAATGTTATTTCATATTCATAATAAGGCATTTGTTCTATTTCACTTGGCTGCATATGCAAATGATAATATAGAGCTAATTTAGCCTTAAAGAAGTTCGTCAGTTGGATCTGAAATAATGAAAAGAGACTTAAGTCCGCCTTGAAATGTTATTGGAACAGTGACCTCCCCTTCACATCTTTCGCATCTTTCAATAAATTCTTGTTTTACACCAAGTTTCATCATATCAGCTAATCGATATATAAGACTATATTTTTTAGTACTCCATCCTTGAAATTCAACATGTCTATCAAATATTTCTTTTTCTGAAAATCCTCTCCAATCTTTTACTAAATAAGGTATTACCTGTAAAAATGATTTATCCCATTTTTCTTTTTTCTCTTCTTTCTTTCTAATATAACTTGTAATTTCTTTCATTACCCCAATAGTAGGTGGAGCCATTTTTAAAGTACCTACTGATTTAGTCGGTATATAATATAATCTATCGTTTTCACTATAATATTTTTCTACAGTATTGTCTTTATCATTATACTGTAAATTATTAGTTTTCATTTCAAATTTATTTTCATGTGTACACTGAGAGCATATAGCAGGAAGAACTAATTTATTTTCTCCTTGTTTAAATGTTAATTCTCTAATCGATAAAATAACATAAATTCTATCTTCTTCTAATATATCTTTATATGATCCTAATTTACCTTGCATTTCAACTCTACAACATGCAACTAATATGTTATTAAGCTTATCATCAATGTCATAAAGATTAGTTTCTTCTAATGTCGAAAAATCTTTTATTTCATTTACTGTAGCAGCTTTCATTAATATTTTCATTCCAAATGGATAAAATCTTCCAGCTGATGGTAAATTTTGTAAAACTAATTCAGTATAACCCATTTGAGTTTTTATTCTCTGTACTTCTTCAGATTCATCTCTTTTAATATTTTTAGCAGAATTTGCTTTACCTAAACTTTTATATCCAGGTTCAACATCATCGTTGTCAACAATAACCTCTTTATTAAGTTTAGTTGTTTCTACATATTCTGCATTATCAATATTATCAGTATTGTCATTAGAACGATTTTTATTTTCTTCTTGTTGTAATAATACTGCTCTTCTTGCAGCTTCTTCCATTTTGTCTTTATTCATAATTTTTAAATTTAAGATATTTTAGATTTTTGTTCTTCAATAATTTTTTTGATATGATCACCAACATAACTTTTTTGTTCTATATTTATTTCTTTATGTATGTGATCTTTAATTAAATCTCTTATATATGATGATGCTGATAAAGGTCTTTTTCCCTCTTCAAGCGCTTTTCTAGATATAATTATATACAACAATTTTAAATCATCTTCAGATATTAATACTTGTATTTTTTTACTTAACTTAAAACAATCTTTTATTGATATATTATTAGTTCCACTACCAACATTTTTATTTTTTAATTTTTCACCAATAGTATAATAATGAGCTATATAATATTGTTCCCATTTAATTCTTTGTGATTCATTTACTGATTTTAAAATTTTCATAGATATATTATCTATACCAAAAAATTTTTTATGACTTTCTAATCTATTTTGACTGTTTTTTGCTGATCCTATATATTTATCTCCATCTGGAAAACTTAATTCATAAATGTATACAACTTTATTTAATTCGTCAAAATCTTCTATTTCATTTAATTCATCTATATTCATGGATTATATTATAAGATTATATTATTTTATTATATATCATCTGCCTCCAGTGAAAAAAAAAGGGATTATAATCCCTTTTTTAAATTTCTTTTATTTATTTTATCATTTATTATTTTCTCTTTAGCTCTTAATTGTTGAATTTCACTAATTAATTGTTCTCTTTCTTTTTTGATTTTAATTTTTTCTTCTTTAGGTAAATTTAAATATATTTGTTTTTCTTTATATAATTCTTTTTCCTTTTCTTTAACTTTTAATTTAATTTTAATTTCACTATTTTTAGCTGTTCTTAATTCATTCTTAATTTGTTCAATTTTAATAGGATCTGTTTCATCTATTAATAATTTTTTAATTAATGTTTTTCGTCTTCTATTTATTATATAATTTCTAACTAATATACCAGATATTGCTCCAAATATAGAAGGTAATCCCAATGCTAATAATGTAAATGATTCATTTATTAATTCATTATTATTTTCAACTATTGTATATTTAACATCAATAGGTTCTTCTGCCTTTCTAATTTTATCATCTACTTTTTTAATTCTTTTTTGCTTTAGTTTTTCAATATAATTCTTAAACCTAGGAAATGTTTCTTTAAGATTATTAAATTTCATTTCATAATATGCCTTTTCATCTCCATTTACCTTTTCTAACATTATTTTTTTAAGCACCATATTAATATGTATAATCATTAATATATCTAATAGTACACCTCCAAATGGTACTAATCCCACTACAAATCCAAATCCAAATTTTTTGGAATTTTCTATAAAATTTTTAAAATACTCATCAAATTCTTTTTGTTCATCATCACTAATTTTAGATCCACTTTTAATTTTTTTCCATATAATTTTTGCATCTTTAGATTTATTATCCTCAACTTTAGGATTTTCTATATGTACTAAAAAATGTTCTACTGAAGTTTCACTATCTTTATTTTTTGTAAAAAAACTTTTAATATCAGTTGATAATCCAGAAATATAATCTTTAAAACCTTCTTCTATTAAATTACTATTTTCATTATAATTTTCATAATCATTTATATACTTCATAATAATGTTTATTTATATTAATCCAAAATCATCTGCATTCGCTATATCCTCTATATCTTTATTACTTCTTAATCCCTTTGGAAAATCCTTATGCTTTATCACCCTAAACTTATCTGCTTTAAATAACTTAAGCCACTCTTTATCACTTAAATTTTCTAAATCTAATTTATAAAACCACCTCCACTTAACCAATTCATTAAGTATTGAAGTCAACTTATTATCACTTAAATCTAATTCTTTTAAATTATTTAAATTTCCTATCTCCTTCGGCAACTCAACCAACTTATTGCTATGTAAATTTAAAGCTGTTAAATTAGTTAAATTACTTATTTCTTTAGGTAACTCAGTTAATTGATTATTATGTAAATATAATTCTGTTAATTCTTTTAAATTTTCAATTTCCTTCGGCAACTCTTTTAACTTATTATTACCTAAATATAAATTAGTTAAATTATTTAAATTACTTATCTCCTTTGGCAACTCTTTTAACTGATTAGTATATAAATTTAATTCTTTTAAATTAGTTAAATTACCTATCTCCTTCGGCAACTCAACCAACTGATTAACACTTAAATTTAAACTTGTTAATTTAGTTAAATTTCCTATCTCCTTCGGCAACTCAACCAACTTATTATTATTTAAATATAATTCTTTTAAATTAATTAATTCATCAACTGAAACTTTAGCTAATTTAGCTATCAATTCTAATCCATTTAATTTAGTTCTTTTAGCTTCATTAATAAAATCTTCATACTCCTTTATATACTTCATAAAATATATTTATTATGCCGCTGGAACTCCTGTATCCTTTGCTCCTGCATCAGCTGGAACTATTCCCATCATAGCATCCTGAGAAGCTTTCTTTTCTGCTTTTCTTTTTTCTATATCTGCTTTTTCTTTTTCTACTTCCTTTGGAGTCATAAATGTAACAATAATATCATTTGAGTTTTCTATAGAAGCTGATTTAACTGTATACTTTCCTTTATCATATAATATAGTATCTAATAAATCTTTTGCGAATGATATATCATTCGTTTTAATTTTTATTTTTCTTTTTATATCATCTATAACCTCATACTTAACATCATCTATTGCATCTAAATCTTTAATTAAAAAATCTGCATCTTTTTTAAAATTTTCACTTTCTATTATATAATCTTCTAATGATAATATATTTTTCATTTTAGTTATTTTTATTTAATTATATATCCCATTTTATCCCATTCAAATTTATAGTTACCTGTTCCAAAACATCTATAATATCCTTTATCATGCATTATCTCCACTTCAGTCATCGATGGATCCGCTCCTTCTTTAACCAATATATCTTTTCTAAATTTAAATCTATTCTCTCTTATGCCATCTACTACCCACCAATAATTCAAACCAGTATGCCCTAAATAGTTAAAACCTAATTTTGTATATAAATTATCTTGCTCATTTGGACTCCAATCACAATCTGCATAACTAATTAGCCGTTCAGGTTTATACTCTTTTATAAAGTGTTTGAATAATCTAGAAGCTCCACCTACAACTGTTGTATTTAATTTATTAGCAAATCTAGTTAATTCATAATCTCCTTCAATAGCCTTCTGTCCTAAATTCTTTCTCAATGATCCAAAGGTCATTAATAATACTAACTCATCATTGTAATATAAACCTAATTTAACAGCTGCATTTGCATTACCTTGCAAATGATTCATATTTAAAAACTCTCTACTATCACTAGAGGACGCCTTTTTAACTATACACTTTCTAGCATATATTTTATTCGGAGATAAATTTAATAAATTTAAAATTCTAGATTTTACTATCTCTTGCTTATTCAACCATAAATCTTCCCATATATGCACTAACTTAACTCCCCTTTCTTTAGCTAATACTGTCTTATCTAAATGATAATCTTTAGGTTTATTAAATTCATTATGCCAATATACTCCATTATGTTCAAACCCTATTTTATAATCTTCAATATAAACATCTATCTCATTACCATTTAAAATTGTTCTATCTTTTTTTGTTTCTATATTTAAACTCTCTATAAACTCTTTAATCTCTTCTTCACTCTTACTTGTATAATTAACACTTGAATAAAGAGGATTACATATTGTACATAATTCATTATTAAATTTATATCTTTGATGCAACAGATGTATATTTATATTTTTATAATCTTTGCATTCACTACAATAAAAATCTAATGTTCCATTTTCATATACCTCTTTAATATTTAAACTATTATAACGTTCTCTTATTTGTTTATCATATTCTTTAAATTTTATTTCCTTATATTTATCAGATAATAAATAATGATTTACTCCGTATTTTTTATTATGCGTTTCTTTAATTTTTTCTTTAATATCTTCTCTTTGAAAATTATATTCAACATTATAATTTTCAAGATTTTTAATTTTAATTTTATCTATTATATCTCTATTTCCAAATGGACTTTCATTTCCATATCGCTCTAAATTAGTTTCTTTAATTTTATCTCTTATTATTTCTGATGATAAATGACTTTCATTTCCATATCGCTCTAAATTAGTTTCTTTGATTTTATCTCTAACTTCTTTACTTTTTAAAGTATAATTTACTCCATATCTTTTAATACACGTTTCTTTAATTTTTTCTGATATTTCAATACTTTGTCTTGGATTATCAACTCCATATCGTTCTAAACATGTTTCTTTAATTTTATCTCTAACTTCTTTATTTTTTAAAGGATTATCGACTCCATATTTTTTAATACATGTTTCTTTCTTTTTTATTTCTATTTGTTTTCTTAATTCTGAATCATTAGTAGCACATTTAGTAGAACAATAATTACTATAGCCTTTATCTATTCCGGAAAAATTACATTTATTTATTTTACATACTCTACATATAGGTATATCTAAAGTATTATTTAAAAAATGCCATATTTTTTGCATAAATACTAAATTATAATCTTTAGTATAATCTACTATTTTTAAATACAGATCTAAATATCTTTTTTTTACACTTACTTCTTTTATGTAAGGACCTTTTAAATTCAATAATATATCTTTATAATCTTTCATATAAATAAAATGGTTCATATAATTAATTATATGAACCATTTATTAAATGTTTATGTTATTTTAAACCATTAAGTTAACTCTTCTGTCCAGTGATCACATCTAAAATTCATTGTAAGTTCCTGTGGGTCACTTGATTCATAATCTAAAGAATCCATAGCTTCTGGATTTCCAGTAGGAAAAACGTCTTCAAATGTTATTTTTCTGAAAATATCACCTTTTCTATTATACATAACTACAATCATAGTACCTACATATTCAACTTTTAGTCCCATTTCACCAGTTAATGGGTTATAGATAAGAGCATACCAATCTCTTAATTGTTTATAAAGGTATAATTCATTAGAAGTGTTAACGTTTAATGTAAATACAATACTAAGACTTACTGCTGTTTCACTTGGCATTCCTGCAAAACTTCTATCAGCAAACTTATATTTTTGTCCTACTGAATCTACAGCTGGATTAACGCCTTGCAAACCTCCAATACTTTTAACATGCTCTAAAATTAAAGCAGAATCATGATTTAAAGGAGTCATTAAAGTTACCTCAAATAAATTAGGATATACTGGTTCATACATATCCCTTGATGCTTTTGATTGATTATAATGTGGAAATGGACACATAGTTTATTTCTTTTTTTTATTTAATTATATATCACTTATTCAAAACAATTTTTTAGTTATTGAATACTTTTATTTATAATATATATTGAAAGTTTTTAGCTTTTTTTCCATTCAAATTTATAATTTCCTGTTCCAAAACATCTATAACATCCTCTATCATGCATTATTTCCACTTCAGTCATCGAGGGATCTGCTCCTTCTTTAACCAATTTATCCTTTCTGAACTTAAACCTATTTTCTCGAATTCCATCTACCACCCACCAATAATTAAGTCCTGTATGCCCTATATATTTAAACCTTAATTTAGTATATAAATTATCTTGCTCATCAACCGTCCAATCACAATCTGCATAACTAATTAGCCGTTCAGGTTTATACTCTTTTATAAAATATTTAAATAAACGACTGGCTCCTCCTATTACACTAATATTCAATTTATTAGCAAACCTAGTTAATTCATAATCTCCTTCAATAGCCTTCTGTCCTAAATTCTTTCTCAACTTACCAAAGGTCATTAATGATACTAATTCATTATTATAATATAAACCTAATTTAACAGCAGCATTAACATTACCTTGTAAATGGTTCCTATTTAAAAACTCTCTACTATCACTAGAATTAACGGTTTTAATTATACACTTTCTAGCATATATTTTATTCGGAGATAAATTTAAAAGATTTAAAATTCTAGATTTAATTATTTCTTGTTTAGTTATCCAATCATCTTCCCATATATGCACCAACTTAACTCCCTTTTCTTTAGCTAATGCTGTCTTATCTAAATGATAATCTTTAGGTTTATTGAATTCATTGTGCCAATATACTCCATTATGCTCAAAACCTAAATTATATAAAGGTATAAATATATCTATTTCATCTCCATTTAAAATAGTTCTATCTATTTTTGTTTCTATATTTAAACTTTCTATAAATTCTCTAATTTCATTTTCTTTACCACTAGATCTATAACTATTTAATGGATTACAATTAAGACAAGGATTAATTGAATATACATTAATTCTTTGATGAAGTAAAAAAGAATTGATATTATAATTTTTATTACATTTATTACAAATAATATCTATAGTTCTATTTTTATTTATTTTAATTATATTTAAATGATTATATTTGTTTTTAATATATGTTTCATATTTCTCAAATAATGTTTCTTTTCTTTTATCAGTTATTATTTTGTTTTGTTGTGGATGATTAACTCCATATATTTTATTCCAAGTTTCTTTTCTATTTTTTAAAAAATCTTCAGTTTTAAATATACTATCTTTACCATATCGTTTAATATATGTTTCTTTTATTTTATTTTGAATTTTTTCATTTGATATAAAATTTTCACCATATTTTTCTTTTAATGTTTCTTTTCTTTTATTAATAAAATATTCACTTTGAAATAAATTTTCTGTTCCATATTTTTCTTTTATTTTTTTATATCTATTATCTTTTACTAATTGATCATTTGCTGCACATTTTTTTGAACAATATCCAGTATAATTAAATTTATTTGGATTAAATTTAGATTCTACTGAATTACATATTTTACAATTTGGAATTTTTAAAGTATTATTTAAAAAATGCCAAAGTTTACGAGAAAAATTAATATTTAATAATTTCGTATATAAAATAATTTCTTGATATATTTCAGAAAAATTAATTTTTATTTTATATTCTGTTCTTTCTTTTCTAGAAAGTTTTAATATTTCTTTATTCATTTTTCCATTCAAATTTTAATGAACCACTATCATATATTCTATAAATTTTTCTAGACATCATTATTTCATGTTCTGTCATATTAGAATCATAACCTTCTTTAACTAATACATCTTTCCTATAATTAAATCTATGTTTTTTAATTCCATCTACTACATACCAATAATTTGGAGGTGTATTATTTATAAAATTGAATCCTAATTTATAATAAAGATTTCCTTTACTCCAACTCCTATCAGCATAACTAATTATTCTTATTGGATTATATTCTTTAATAAAATGTTTAAATAAGCGATCAGCACCACCAATAACATTAGTATTTAAAATTGTACAGAATCTAAGTAATTCATACTCATTTTCAATTGAAATTTGTCCTAGTGCTTTTCTTAATACACTAAATGTCATTAAACTAACTAATTCATTATTATAATATAGCCCATATTTTATTTTAGATGGAGTATATCCTTGTATGTGATTTTTTTCTAAGAAATCTTTTTCTTCTTTTGTATTAATTTCTTTTATATCACATTTTCTAGCATATATTTTATTATCAGATAAATTTAATATATTTTTTATTCTAGATTTAATTATATCTTTTTTATAATACCAATCATCTTCATATATATGTATTAATTTTATATTATTATTTTCAGCTAATTCTGTTTTTTCTAAATGATAATCTTTATCCTTTTGGAGTTCATTATGCCAATAAATTCCATTAAATTCAAATCCTATTTTTAAATCAGGTAAATATATATCTATTTCTTTACCATTTAAAAATATTCTTCTATTTAATTCTAATGTATTATCATATATTTCACTTATAAATAATTTTAAACTATTTTCAGGTTTTGATAAATTTAATTGATTACAATTTGTGCATGTTTCCTCTTTATTATATCTATATCTAAATAAATCTCTACTTATTTTATATGATTTTTTACAATTGTTGCACATAATAGTGAAAAAATCTCTTTCAATAAGAAGTATTTGTTTATCTGGATATGTTTTTATTATATTTTCTTTTCTTGTTTGTAGTATTTTATATTTAATATTTTCAACTTTATTTGGATTATCTTCTCCATATAGTTCTATCATTGTATTTTTAAATACATCTTTAACTATTTCCGATTGCCATGGATGATTAGTTCCATAACGTTCTTGGGATGTTTTTTTATATGACTCTTTCCAACTATCTATATTTTCTTTGAATGATTCTATTCTTTTTTCTTGTATCTCCTTTAATTGGGCTACATTTTCTACACCATAACGTTCTAAATTAGTATTCTTTAACTTATTTTGAATATCTTGTTTTTCTTCTTCGGATTTATTTAATTTAGTATTACTTAATTTATCTTTTATATTCTGTAATTTATTTGGATTATCAACTCCATAACGGTTTAGACTAGTTTTACGTCTAGATTCTTTCATTTTTTCCTTTAACTCTGGATCATTAACCATACATTCTTTTGAACAGTATCCTGTATATCCAATATCTAAATTTTTAAAATTAGAATCTTTATTATTACATACTTTACACTTGGGAACTTCTTTTATTTTATATATGTAGTGCCATATTTTTTGTAAAAAACTGATATCTAAATCTAAATAACCATTTATCAATTCATACTTAATTGGATAATTTTTCTTTACACTGCGTTCTTGTAATAAATTTCCTTTTAATTCTATAATATTTTCCATAAACTATTTTATTATTATATGAAATAAACTAAATATGTTTCGATAATTAATTATGTTTCAACAAATGTATCTAAAAATTTAATATAAAACAAAGAAGCCTAATAAAATTAATTTATTAGGCTTCTTTAAGTTATTAGTTATCTATTAGATAAACTCTCCAGTTGAAATAGCACCAGTCTTAAGAACAGTTGTTCTGTGAACAAGAATTTCCAATCCCTTTACTGGTTCAACATATGTATCTAGTATACCTATATTTTTGTCTATTACATCAGGAGTATTATTTGTTTCATCCATAATGTTTCTAAAATCGTATACACCGTTATCTGCTTGAATTTGTCTCATAAAGTTATCAGCAAGTGTTTTAATTTCTAATCTAGTTTGTGCAGTATTAAATTCAAAAATAAAGTTTTTAAGAATTGCTGCAATACCATCTTGAATATAAATTAATACTTCTCTTACATGAATACTAGAAAGAGCAGACTTGATATTTTGTTGAGCTGTTTTATTACCAAAGATTACAATACCTGTACCGCTTTGGAAAATAATTGGGTTAAGTCCGAAAGGTTCAATCCAATCTCTATCTTCTTTAGATAAATTATATTCTAATCCAACTAAACCTCTTCCACCTACTACACCTCTTCTAGGACCTGCAACAATTGCCCAAGGTACTGAAGATGTATATTTTTCTACGAAGTTATTTGACACATAACCAGCAGGAGGAATAGCTAAATTTTTACCTCTATCTCTTACTAATACATAAGGAATATAAAAACCTGCATAATTTGATCCTTGTTCAACACCTGGAAGAGTATATACTACTTTAGGATTTTTAGTTAAATCTCCACCTTCAGAAATCATTTTGGTATCAAGTAAACCTTGAGCATCTAAGAATGAAGGATCTGTAGATTCTTTAAAATCTTTTATTGCTGGTGCATTAAGAATTGCAAATGCATTTTGTCTAGTTTTAGCTAAGTTACAAAGAACTGCTTTAGAACCTGATTCAATACCTAATCCAAATGAATCAACAATATATCTAAAAGTTATATTATCTTTATCTATAAGAGCTTTATATAATTTTGTTCCAGATATAGTATCGTATAAGATATTATTTTGTTGTTCCATAGAACCATCTGGTAAATGATAGCTAGTATAAGTAAATCCATTTAATGAAAATAAAGTATAATAATCAACCCAATCTCCAATTTTGCTATATACTTCAACTGAAGGAACAGCATTTACAGTTTTAAATAAAACTTTACCTACTGTTGTAACTGTTAATGTAGTAGCATTTTGTGAAATTCTAACTATTCTAGTTAATCTAGAAGGACCTGTTGTACCACCATCATCGGCTACTATATATTTACCTACTGCTAATTTATTTGCATAATCAGAATGTACTTCAATAACATTACTTAATGATGTAGCAGTTGCAGGTATAGTTGAATTTAATGCTCCTTTTAAAGTTTGAATTACTAATGTATCTGTTGCAGCAGGAGTATCAGTATTATCAAAAAATACTTCAGAGAAATTAAATGTTCCTTGAGTTACAAAACTTGAATCTTCGTATCCTTCAATTTTAGCAACTGGAATTAAATAATTTGTATCAGTAATAGCTCCACTTAAATATAAACCTCCATATACTATAGAATCAAATGTAGTTATAGTACTATCAATATATAATACTTCTGCAGCTTGTGGATCTCCACTACCGTCTGCATCCCATATCATTTTATCTCCATCTGTAATTGTTCCTTGTTCAACGCTAGTATACATATCATTTGAATATGCTGCTATAATTGAATCAGCAGGTGCTGCAACTAAATCATCAACTAAAAAGTCAATATCTGTATAATTAACATATTTAAGATCATTTCCTGATAGAGCAGTATCAAATGATGTTTCAGTAATTCCTCCTACTACACTTACTTCAATTAATGCAGTTGTTGCAGTTACCTGTTTAGTAATAACTGGTACAAATTCTCCACTATCTGCTTGTAAATAAGAACCTAATATTCTAGGAGATAATTCATTTTCTCTAAATTCTTCTTGTGCAACAATATTATAAAATGTTGCATTAGTTGAACTATCAACACTTATTAAAAGATTTCCAGATGATGCTAATACTGGATTTAATCCTGTACAATCATTTATAGCTTTTAATGTTACTGATTTCTTAGCATAATCTAAATTAGCTTTAATTGTTTCTTTATAAGAAAGAAAATCTATTGTTGTAGGTTGTTCCCATTCTAAATTATGTCCAATTAAATCTAATCCACCATCTACTCCTGAAAGTAATTCACCACTATCATATGCTTCTTTATTAATAGAACAAAATAATCCTGTTTTAGAAGTTTCTGTATTAATAATTGTTTCAATGAATAGATTATTACTATTTAAATCAATAAAATCTGGAATTAAACATCCTGTATAAGTTGCAATATGATTTACTTCTGGTAAATTTAAGAATGCTTCAAGAGATGTATCAGTCGAATCTGCTACTGATACTTTTCTTTTTATACCTCTAGATTTATCAAAATAACTAGCAAATAAAGGATCTGATGCTAATCTTTCATATGGAGTTGTATCAGTTGATTTAGGACCAAAATCTCCTTCAATAACTATTACATCAATCATAAAATCTGATATATAATCATCTTTGTGTAAAAACTCAGGTATATTAGATATACCATACCATTCTTTAACAGTAATATCAAAACCACTTATAAAATCTGCTCTTTTAACAATTACAGTTAAAGGCTTTTTATCGATATTTGTTAAATTAAATAATTTATTTCCAGATGAAGTAACATTTTTAATAAATGCTTCTGTATCAGGAAACCAAAATTTATCTCTATTGAAAAATCCTGCAAATAAATCTGATGATTTTGTATCATTAATTTGTGTTGCACTAGTTGAAAATACAACATCTTCAATTTTATCAGCATTTCCTTCTGAATCGTCATTATTTAATCTTAATAAATTAAGAGCTAAAATTGGACCTCTTTCTAAAGCAGCTAAACATGTTCTGTGAAAATAAGAACCTTTTCTTTCTAAAGTTCTATCTATACTTCCATATACATCGCTAAAAAAGCCAGTATCTGATACATAAATAGGCGTATTGAAAGGGCCTTTCTTACTAAATCCAACGATCATTCTAATTTGCTCAGCAGGTATAGAAACTGTTTGAGATTTATCAAACTCAAATCTATAGGTGCCGGAACTACGAAGCGATGCAATTTGTGGTGATATTGCCATAATTTTTAATTTTTTTTATTTTTATTATATATCATCAACAAACTTTAAAAATTAAAAATTATAGAAATAATTTATTAATTTGTATTAATGTAATTAAATTTTAAATTACCTGTTCCAAAACATCTATAATATCCTTTATCATGCATTATCTCCACTTCAGTCATTGATGGATCCGCTCCTTCTTTAACCAATTTATCCTTTCTGAACTTAAACCTATTTTCTCTTATGCCATCTACTACCCACCAATAACTAAGCTCTGAATGCCCTATATATTTAAAACCTAATTTTATATACAAATTATCTTGCTCATTTGATGTCCAATCACAATCAGTATAACTAATTACTTGTTCTGGTTTGTATTCCTTTGTAAAATAATTAAACAAACGACTTGCACCTCCTGTAACAGATATATTCAATTTATTAGCAAACCTTAAAAGTTCATATTCTCCTTCAACTGCCTTTTGTCCTAAATTCTTTCTTAATGATCCTAACGTCATTAATGATACTAATTCATTATTATAATATAAACCTAATTTAACAGCAGCATTAACATTACCTTGCAAATGGTTCCTATTTAAAAACTCTCGACTATCACTAGAGGACACCTCTTTAATTATACACTTTCTAGCATATATAGTTTCATTTAAATTTAATAGCCCTTTTATTCTTGACTTAATAATATCTTTTTTATAATTCCAATCATCTTCCCAAATATGCACCAACTTAACTCCTTTAGATTTAGCTAATAATGTTTTATTTAAATGATATTTATCATCTTTATATAATTCGGAATGCCAATAGACACCATCTACTTCAAATCCTACTTTATAATCTTCTATATAAATATCTATTTCATTATCATTTAAAATGGTTCGATCTTTTTTTGTTTCTATATTTAAACTTTCTATAAATTCTCTAATTTCATTTTCTATTTTACTTTCAAAAGAATTTGAATAATATAAAGGTTCACAATTTAAACATGTATTTTTATTTATTAATGATCTTTTATGAAGTAAATAGCTTGTTATAGTATATTCTTTATTACATTTATCGCATGTTATAGTAACATTTAAATTATTATCAATATTAATAATATTTAGAGTATTAAATTTATTTAAAATATCATTTTTATATTTATTTTTTAATTTTGATTTATAAAAATTAGATTGAGTTATAAATTCAGTTCCATATTTTTTTAAACATGTTTCTTTTGATTTTTCTTTTATTTGTTCTGATTGTAATACATGATTAGTACCATATTTTTCTAAGCATGTTAATTCTCTTTTTTCTAAACTTTCTTTTGTTACATTATGAAACTGATTATATCTTTTAAAATTAGTTTCTTTTATTTTTTGTTTAATTTCATTATTTCTAAATACATTATCACTTCCATATTTTTCAGTTAAAGTTTTTATAGATTTTTGTTTAATTTTTATATTATCAAAAACATATTCAACTCCATAACGTTCTAAATTAGTTTCTTTAATTTTTTCTCTTATCTTTTTAACAGATAATATTTCTTCATTACCATATTTTTCTAAACATGTTGATTTTCTTTTTTCTATTGCTAATTTACTTTGACTTGGATTTATTGTTCCATATCTTTCTAATGAAGTTTTTCTAATTTTATTTATAGATAATTGTTTTGAACATTCATTTGAACATGATGTATAACCAATAGAAATAGATCTAAATTTTTTTAAATTATTTTTACATATTTCACATATAGGTATTTCACATATATCATTTAAATATAAATAAAGAATTTCTTTAAATTGTATTTTAGTAAAATTATATTTTGTAATAAAAATATTTAAATCATTTAAAATTTCTGGTTCAAATTTTTCGAACCATTTTTTATTCATTCTAGTTGATAAAAAACGATTATTTATTTTTATTATATGCAGTAATTTATTTTTCATTTAAAAATTTTATATTATATGCATATTTATCAGTTTGTTTTTAAAATAAAAAAGTCTATATTTCTATAAACTTTTAAATTACTATAACTTTATTTAAATTTTAAAATATTTATCTTTTATTTTAAATGATAAATTATATTCATGCATAAAGTTTTCTTCACCTATATTTTTTATAGTATCTTCTTTCCATTTTTCATTTCTTTGTGGATGATCATACCAATAAACTTTTTTAACTTTAAATATTTCAGAATCTTGTACAAATTTATAAAATAAATCAAAATGAATATCTGAAGACATAATAATTATTCTAGAATTATTAATTGAAGCATATAATGGTACTATTTCTTTTATTAAAATTTTTTTATTATTATCAGACATGTTAGAAATATTATCAATTATAAAAATATCATAAAGTTTACCTTTATAATTATTACTATTTACTAATTGTATACTTGAATTATTATCGAATTCTATTACTTCTGATGTGCTTTTTATAATACCTGGTTTCAAATACATAGGTAATTTAGAATAAAAAATTTTAAATTTATTAAATAATTCTCTACCAATTTCATGTTTAATTGAAAATAAAGCTATTTTTTTTTGTTCAAATACTGCAAAATATAAAGATAATAATGTATTTAACATTGAAATTCCCATTTGTCTAGAACTTAATAATATTGAAAATCTATTTTCATTCCAAAATTTTAAAATATCTTTTTGATATTCATATAAATTAATATCCAATTTTGATATAAAATATTCAATATCTTTTCTACATTTATAATATTCATCTAATTCATCATAATCTAAAACATATTTAAATTTACTATTTTTACTATTAGGTATATTTCTATAACAATATTCATTGCTATTTATACTATTTTTATTTATATAATTCATAACCATTTTTATTTATATATTAACAATAGAGTCAGAAAAAATTTAAAAATTAATTTTTTCTGACTCTATTGTTAATTTTTTTAATAGTTAGTTACTTTTAAATAATATCATAAATATCGAAAAATAAACTACCATCTTCTCCTTTAGATCCCTTATTTAATTCTTTATCAACTAAATCTTGAATATCTTTTTCTATTATTTCATATAATTCTTCTGCAAAATCTGAGAAATCCATAGTAGAAAAGAATTCATTACTGGTTATGCAAGACATTATTAAATCATCGTGTCCCTTCATTCCAGCATAGGATCCAGCTGGAGTTTTTCCAAATTGTTTAGCTTCTTCTATTGTATTAAATTCAAATAATTGTATTCTATTTTCTCTAATTGATTTTTTAAATTTTTGACATATTATAGGTTTATTATCAGTTTTAATTCTTAATCCAAAACTAGGAGTCTTTGCGTCATTTCTATGTTTAAATTTTACTATCATTTCTTCATCAAATTCATTTCTAGATGGAAAAATAGTTTGTAAATTTTTAATTAATTCACCACCAAAAGTATTCCATTCTATTATTATTTTTATATTTTCTGCATAAAAAATATCAAAAATTAAAGTATATAATATTTTAGCATATTGTTCAGGAGAATGTTCATTACTTCTAAATACTCCTATTTGTTTTAAAGCAAAAAAGTCCATAAAAGAGCCAGGCTGTTTTAGATGTTTAAACATATCTTTATCTAATAATTCTAGTTTAAAGATATTTATTACAGCATGATCTCCAAAATTACCAGCAGATAAATCACAACTAAATAACCAATAATTTTCTTCATTACCTATTTCATCAATATCAAATTTTGGATGCCATTTCAAAAATATTTCATAAGGTATTTCTAAATCTTCTAATTCATCAAATTGATGTGATATAAATTCTACTTTTGCATTTTCTAATTTTTTAAGTTCTCCTGGACCTAAAAGTAAATTATCTCCTGATATAAATTGATTACCATATTGTCTATTAAATGCATCTTCACCACCTAAATTAGAAATTTCTTTTCTCATCCATTCATTATCTCTTCCTGGAACCTCCCACCAATCAACTCTAAAATCTTTAAATTCATTTTGTTTTCTAACAGCTCCATCATAAATATCATGAAACTTATTAAATCCATTTGGTGTACTAGTAATAATAATTCTAGATATTTGTGAAGACGATAATGTAGGAAATACATTTTCATAAAAACTATGTACAAAATTAGGATGTATGTGAGCAAACTCATCTAAAAATAAAAGGTGAATAGTAAAACCTATACCTGCTTTTTTAGTAGTAGATTGAGCAACAATCCTACAGCCATTATCAAATTTTAAATTAAATACATCATTTTTTAATAATCCTGGTTTCATAAAAAATGGTAAATTATCTAATATAACTTTTGCTTTATCTACAATTTCTCTCGTCGTGGCACCTTTATTCGATAAAATTAAACAATTCTTATCAAAATTAAATAATACGTACCATGCTATATAAATTGACGAACATATTGTTTGACTTGAAAGTATACCATTAGTATATAATCTATGATTTGGATGATTTACTGTAACATCAAACATACCTATTTTATTGTTACTTTTTGATATACTAATAATTTTTTCTAAACCATCGACTGTTATTATTTCCGTATTTAATTCAAGTTTATCGAAAGATATTTTATTATAATTTTTATCATAAACTTTATGTAAATCAGCGCCTTCTAAAATTTTACCTGACTCTGTTATTATTGTCCATACTTTATAAGGTTGAGTATTATGAAGATATTGTAATTCTTCATATCCAGTATCAGTTAAAACTTGTATATATGATAACTTAATAGATTTAATTATTTTTTTAGATATATTATTTTCATCTAAATCTAAATTTCTATACTGTATTTTTTCTATTAATTCTATTAAGTATAAAATTATTTTTTTTAATATTTTTTTTATCATTATTTATTTTTATTTTCTATAAATTCTAAGCAATTATTTATTACTAAATCAGGATCTTTATAATATTCTAATTCATTTACATGATATACTTCATATCCTGATCTTAATATTGCATCATCTCTATCTTTTTCTCTTTTATTATTTTCGGGATTATTTTTATGATAATATACACCATCAAATTCTATAATTTTATTTATATCTTTTATAAAAAAATCTGGTAAAATTATTCTATTACATAATCTTAATCTATATTCTGAATTAGTACCATCATCTAAAATAATTTTATTTTTATTTAAAGTTGCAAAATATATCTCATTATATTTATCTTTTATAATTTCATATAAAGAAATAAAAAGTTTCTGTGATACTTTAGAATAACTACTTACTTTAAAATTATTACTCCATCTATTTATTTTTAAATTCCATTTTTCTATACCTATTTCTTCTCCATATTTATTTATAAAAAAATTTAAATCTCTACACTGAATTTTAGAAATAATATTTTTTGCTTCTTCTAAAGAAAAACCTCTTCGTATCCAATATTCTTTATGTATAGGCATAACTCTATTTTTCATAAAATACTTATAATTATCTTTTTTCATAATAAAATATTCTTCATCTGTTAAATTAGGATATCTCTTTTTATAAAACTCAATAGAAAATGGACTAGTCTCTTTACGTTTTTGCTCAGTAGTTTTACTTTTAGACATAATGTTTCCTTCACCTTTCATTCTATCAGAAATCCATTTTCTCCATTTATCTTCTTTCATATGTTTACCTCCATTTATAGTTGTTGCCGCTTTATCACTAGGTATACATAATAATGCATCTACACCAAAATCTTTTCTATAATCACTATTATTTTTATCGGGATGAAATCTTTTGAAATGACCACTATATATTCTTTTAACAGCCATTCCACAATATTTACATATAACATAATCTGTATTTTCTATACTGTTTAATTTTAATTTTTCCGATTCTTTATAAGCACCATAAATACCTTTACATTTATTTGAACAAAATTTAGCACTTATAGTAGAAGAGTTAAATTCATTTTTACAATGAATGCATTTTATTTTTCTAATTATATTTGACATTTTTTATTTATATATTAGATATAGTACTAGCTTCTTGATAGATAAGAATATGTTTTATATAAATAATATTTAATTTTATCTAAAAAAGATAATGTTTTATTTGTTTTAGATATAACATAATATAATTCAAATATAGGAAGTGTATAAGTATTATCTTTATTTTTAAATTTACTTAAACTATTAATTAAAGTAATATCATTTAACTTTATAGTAATTAATATATTATGGAAAAAACATTTCCCCGTTTGTCTCGCCGCGAGGCAGATACTGAAGCGATTATCAACAAAATGTCTAAGCATTTTTTCTTGATAATCTCTTAATACAATTGTTCTAAGACCTTCATCGGTCATTACTGTACAATACTTATTAGCAAAATATACTATATCTTTAGCACATTTTCTTATTTCACTTATTTCAAAATCT
>Ga0209518_1001183_pt1 | contig 29488 bp, 27 predicted proteins | sample RifGroB1_FD_183993 | JGI IMG/M metagenome (GOLD analysis project Ga0209518, IMG submission 183993) | Groundwater microbial communities from Rifle, Colorado, USA - Groundwater B1 (SPAdes) (version 2) | ecosystem: Environmental > Aquatic > Deep subsurface > Groundwater | place: Rifle, Colorado...
TTAAGAGGTTTGCTGAAAAGAGGGGTAAATGAATCCACGAATGATTTAATCGCCTATGCGTTGGCAATGTATGAGGAAGAGTTTGAAAAAATATTTCAAGAAGAGGGAGAAAGCATGACAAAGATAGAAAAAAACATCCGAAGACTGACAGAAAAATATGGAGTGAAAAAAGAAATTTTTAATGAAGGAAAGATAGAAGGGAAAATAGAGACTGCAAAAAGCATGCTGAAAGACGGTTTTTCCATGATTCAAATTGAAAAATATACAGGTCTTGATAGTGAAGAAATTAAACAGATTTCTTTAAACGAAACACAAAAATCAAATTAAAATTCTTGTAAAAGAAATACAGTCAAAATTATGGCTTAATTTTTTTAAAACCAATTATTAAGTCCATCAAACAACAAATCAAAACTTTCCCTCCTTTTTTTCCGCAAGGAAAAAACCAGAGGGGCAGCAAAATAATCAATCGAAAACAGAACGCAAAGCGGTTTAAAAGAACCGTTTTAGGAAAATTTCACAAGCGGTGAGAAAGAAAATCAATTTTATCCTTCCTTTCACTTCACCTCCGATCACTTACCGCATCAACAGTTTATCAATATTTCAGATTTTTTTCTTTTGAAAAAGCGGTGAGAAAGGTTCCTGAAAGGGTAATCACTATCCCTGAAAACTGGAGAAAAGTCAATGTTTCCTGAAAAAGAAAAAGAGCGAATAAAATCGAAAAAACAGGCTCCAGCATACTGATGGCGGAAGCAGTTGTGGGATTTGTTTTTTTCATCCCGACCAGATAAAAAAGAATGGAAAGAACACTTGAAAAAAAAGCTAATCCAAAAATCAGTCCCCACACTGTCCAGCTGGAAGGAAAAGAAATTTTATGTTCAACCATTCCGATCATAAAAAACGAAAGCGCCGCAAAAAACACAAGAAAAGCAGAAGAAATCAAAGGATCAACCGTTTTGACAACCTTATTTGAAAAAAGCGTAAAAGCGGAGTAAATAATTGAAGCACCCAAAGCCAAAACAACCCCTTCCCATCTGATATCCATGTTTTTTATTCCTAGAATAAGCGCCAGTCCTGAAAAACCAGCCGTAATACCGGTTATTTTCATCCAGCCCGGGTTTCTTTTTTCACGGATAAACGAGAAAAGAGCTACAAAAATGGGATAAGTATAAAGAAAAACAACGGCCAGCGAAACTGAGATGAAATTGAGGGATGCAAAATAAAAATTGGATTGAAGCATATAAAAAACACCGCCCAGAATAAAAAAATAGAAAACTTCCTTAAAAGAAATCCTCAGTTTTTTAATTTTCACAATCAATAGTATTGCAAAAAGAACAGATGCTCCTAAAAATCTGAAAAAAAGAAGGCTCTCCCGATTGATGCCTTCGCGGTAGGCAAAAACAGCAAAAACAGGAAGGAAAGCAAAACAAAAAGCTGAGATCACCACAAAAATCAAGCCTTTTTGATAAGAAGACAGAAATTGAAACATTTTTACAAACCAACTTCTTTTTTAATGCTTATAAATTTAAGCATTCGCCTTGAAAATAAGTCTAAAAATCAAAATCCAGTTTTAAAAAATAAATTTTTAAAAAAAAATCGGCATAAAATTCATTTTTTTCTTGTTTAAGTATAACAGATTAAAAAAAAGGAGCGCATTATGATGAATCAAATTATTTTAGAGACCCGAGTCGTGAGAAATGACAGAATTAAATTTACCAGCGGAGGATTTGCTTATCTTTCCCTCACCCTGGTTTTTGAAACAGTTGAAAAAAAAGACAACCAGTGGCAGACGAAAAAAAATTTTATTAAAGCCATTCTCTGGGGCAAGAAAGCTCAAAAACTGGCGGAATATTTAAAACCCGGCACCCCGATTATTGTCCGGGGAAAACTGGAGCAAAATAATTGGGAAAGCAAGGATGGAGAAAAAAGAAGCGGTTTTTCACTCAACATTGAAGAACTTCATTTTGAAAAACAGCAGAAAAGAAAAATAGGCTGATTTTCATCTGGCACACAAATTGCATAAATAAATTATCCAAGAAAGGGAAAAGACAGGGACCCACTCTCTGCCTCTTTCCTGAAAAACACTTAAGATAAAATTATACTCAATTCATTCTTTTTACTGATTAAAAAAAATGCACAAAATCAATCCCGGCAGGAGGAGGAATGAAATGGAAAAAATATTTGAAAAAGGGAGCCGGGAAGCAAAACTGACCTCTCTTTTATTTCATATCAGCGAAACCCTTTCAAAAAGCATTCATTTGAAAGATGTTTTAGGACCAGTTTTACAGGTTATGGCTGAACACATGGGAATGCTTCGGGGAACTGTTACGATTTTAAACCGCCAGACAGATGAAATTGTGATTGAAGAAGCTTTTGGTCTCTCATCGGATCAGAGAGCACGGGGAAAATACCGCCTTGGAGAAGGGGTAACCGGAAAAGTAGTGGAAACGGGAATGACCGCAATTGTCCCAAGGATATCCGATGATCCGCTTTTTCTGGATAAAACAGGCGCCAGAAAAGAACTGGAAAAAAAAGACATTGCCTTTATCTGCGTCCCCATTAAAGTGGGCAGAGAAGTTGCCGGAACACTTTCCGCCGACCGGTTGTTTGACGAGAACATCTCTCTTGAAGAAGATGTCAAACTTATGTCGATCATCGCTTCCATGATTGCTCATTCCGTCAAGATCCGCCAGATGACCCGGGAAAAAATGGAAAAACTGGAAGAAGAAAATTTGCGTCTCCAGAAAGAGCTCAAAGAAAAATTCAAGCCCTCCCATATCATCGGCAGCTCAAAAGCAATGCAGGAGGTCTATGACTTGATATCCAAAGTAGTCTTGAGCAACACCACGGTCATGATCCGGGGAGAAAGCGGCTGCGGGAAAGAACGGGTCGCCCACGCGATTCACTACAACAGTTTCAGATCAGAATACCCTTTTATCAAACTCAACTGCGCCGCTCTTCCTGAAAACCTCATCGAAAGCGAGCTTTTCGGACATGAAAAAGGAGCTTTTACAGGAGCGCTCAATATGAGAAAAGGCAAATTTGAACTTGCCTCTTCCGGCACCCTTTTTCTCGATGAAATCGGGGATATGCCGCTTTCCACACAGTCAAAACTCCTTCGAGTTCTGCAGGAAAAGGAATTTGAAAGGCTGGGAGGCTCTAAAACCCTCAAAACAGATGCCCGCATCATCACCGCTACCAATAAAAATCTTGAAAAAATGGTGGAAGAAGGCAAATTCAGAGAAGACCTTTACTACAGGATCCAGGTTTTTCCCATTTTCATTCCCCCTCTGCGGGAACGAAAAAGCGACATTATTCTTTTAGCCGAACATTTTATTCAAAAATACTCCGATAAGATTCAAAAACCGGTATTTTCCCTTTCAGGAAGCGCGGTTGATCTTCTACTGGCTTACCACTGGCCCGGCAATGTCAGGGAAATGGAAAATGTGATCGAAAGAGCTGTCCTGCTTTCAAATGGAGAGATTCTGCCCGCCCACCTTCCCCTGCCTCTCCAGAAAAGGGAAGAAAATTCCGAAGGCAGCAGGCTGAAAACAGTCTTGGAAAGCATTGAAAAAGAAATGATTGAAGACGCTTTAAAAGAAACCGGGGGCAATCAGGTAAAAGCCGCTCTCATTCTTGGAATCACCGAAAGAATGATGGGACTGAGGGTTCAAAAATACAAAATTGAAAATTAATGCGGTCTTTTTTTCTTTTTTCCCGCAAAAAATGATTATTTTTAAACTGCATTATGATAAAAAATCAATATTCCAGAGAAACAGTCTTGAATATACTCGAAAAAAAAGAAGCTGAAAACAGTTTGATTCAATGGGTCGAAAAAAATTCAAAAGACGGGTATTCCAAAAAAGAAATCTATGATTTTCTGAATGATATTTACAGTGAAATAGAAGAACCGGAAAAAGAAGACCTGCTGGGAAATATTCTGGACCGCCTCTGGGGATGGTGCAGTCAAGACCGCATATTGCTGCCTGAAAAAAAATGGGAATAAAAGGAGTTTGAAAATGGCAAGAGTAGAATTGCAAGACAATTGGAAAACAGAAAAAAGTGAATCGGAAATCCGGGAAGCGCTGCCCCTTTTTTTTAAAAAAAATAAAATAAAAATAATGGAAGAAACTGAATCGCACCTAAAACTGAAACAAGGCTCCCAGTTTCTCACCCGTTTGATCGGCGGCTGGTTTGTGCCGGGAGCATGGCTTCCTAAAAAAATCTCGCTTGAAATCGCAAAAGAGCAATCAGGATCTCAGATTACAGTTTTGATTGAAGAAAGTTTGGGGATCGGAATTATGGACTCGATGTTTAAAAAAAAATACAGCGCCTATTTCGAAACCCTGATGGAAGAACTGAAAAAGAGTATTTAAAGATAAAATCTTAAAATATTCTTTTATCCTCTTTATATTTATAAAATCAAGTCTATTTTTAAAAAAAAACAATAAATAAAATCAATTTTCATATTATATTATTTATTATACTGGTTTTTAAAACTACAATAAATAAGGAGGAAAAAACCATGAAAGTACTGATCTTGTATTATTCCATGTATGGACACATCCACAGAATGGCAGAAGCGGTTGCTGAAGGAGTCAAAGAAATTCAAGGTGCCGAAGCAATTCTCAGACGAGTGCCTGAAACACTTTCTAATGACATTTTAACTGCAATGGGAGCGATAGAAGCTCAAAAATCATTTTCTCATATTCCAATTTGTAAAATAGATGAACTGGCTGAAGCAGACGCAATTATTTTTGGAACGCCTACCCGGTTTGGAAATATGTGCGGCCAAATGCGCCAGTTTCTTGACGCAACCGGGCAACTCTGGCAAAAAGGCGCTCTGATCGGAAAAGTTGGAAGTATTTTTACAAGCAGCGCAACTCAGCACGGCGGACAAGAAACAACTATTCTAACATTTTCAACCAATCTTTTTCATCATGGAATGGTTATCGTTGGACTTCCTTATTCGTTCCAAGATCAGATGGGAATAGAAGAAATCAAGGGAGGATCTCCTTATGGCGCATCAACTATTGCCGGAGGAAAAGGAGAACGAATGCCAAGTCAGAAAGAACTGTCAGCTGCACATTTTCAGGGAAAACATGTGGCGAATATTGCCTCAAAACTAGTCAGGTAGGCTAAAAACTTACCCTGCCCCATTTTTTTAAAGAAAGGAGTTAAGATTAAGATTTTTTTCTTGCTCCTTTTCTTTAAACTTATTTCAGAAAAAGATGTGGTAAATGTCTTGATAAACTTTCAGAATTAAAATTCTTTTTTTCTTTTCAGAATTCATTCCAAATATCGGCTTTTTATCAATAAATTTATTAGTGCCAATACATTTGATGGAGAAAAGAATGGACTTTAAAAAATATTTACATGACATTGCCGATAAGAGCAGAAACGCATTTTATCAGCTTCAGTCTTTAAAAACCGGACAAAAAAATCTGATTTTAAAAAACATTGCCCAAAAACTTGAGAAAAACAGGGTTTTCATCCAATCTGAAAACCTGAAAGACATGGAAAATGCAAAAAAAAACAACCTTTCGACAGCTTTATTAGACAGACTGTTATTAAACGATAAACGAATCGACGGGATGATTGAAAGCCTCAACGCAGTCATCGCACTGGACGACCCTGTGGGTGAAATTACCGAGAGCCGGAAAAACAACGCAGGACTTCTGATAGCCAAACAGAGAATCCCAATCGGCGTGATCGGGATGGTTTATGAGTCCAGACCCAATGTAGCCATCGAAGCTTCGTCTCTTTCGATCAAATCAGGAAATGCCATTATTTTAAGGGGCGGCAGCGAGGCCATCCACTCCAATAAAGCGCTTGGAAAACTGATTCATGAAGGCATCAAAGAATCAGGGTTTGATGAAAACATGGTCGCTATGATTGATATTACGGATCGCGAGGTTGTCAATGAAATGATTAAAGCCGAGAAAAAAATCGATCTCATTATTCCAAGGGGCGGCGAGTCCCTGATTCGTTTTGTAGTGCAAAACTCTTTAATTCCAGTCATTAAGCACGATAAAGGAGTATGCAGCGTATTTGTCAACGATGATGCCAAAAAAGAAATGGCAGAGGCGATTGCCGTCAATGCCAAGGTACAAAGACCCGGCGTCTGCAATGCGATTGAAAACCTTTATCTTCATAAAGACTATCCCTATAAAAAAGAAATATTAAAAGCCTTGACCGATCAGGGAGTCAAACTGAAAGCCTATCAGGAAGCCGCCGATTACTCAGAACTGGCTGAAAAAATTGATGATATCAATGAGTTTTCAGTTGAGTATCTGGACTTGATTTTATCGGTAAAAATTGTGGATTCTCTCGATGAAGCGGTGGATATGATCAGAAAATACGGCTCAGAGCACTCAGATGCGATCATAACCGAACGGTATCAGGATGCCATGAAATTTTTAAACACGGTCAATTCTTCCTCGGTCTATGTCAATGCCTCCACCCGTTTTACAGACGGATTTGAATTCGGTCTGGGCGGTGAAATCGGCATCAGCACCAATAAGCTTCACGCCAGAGGCCCTATGGCATTGAAAGAACTCACCACTTACAAGTACATCATCATGGGAGAAGGACAAATCCGATAAGAATGAAAATAATAAATGAACTGGAACAAATTCCTTTTTTAGACAATGCGGTTTTAACGATTGGTTTTTTTGACGGATTTCATCTGGGGCACCGGAAAATTTTTTCAAGACTTTTAGAAAGCGCAAGAGAAAATCAAGCGCAAAGTCTGGTTTTAACTTTTGAAAATCATGCTTTAACCATTATTGAGCCTGATAAAAAACCCTATTATATCTCTTCTCTCGGATTTAAAAAAAGGTTTATTGAGGCAAACAATGCGGATTATTTAATCCTTCTCCCCTTTACTCAGGAATTCAGCCGGATTACAGCAGAGGATTTTTTAATTTTTTTAAAAAACAGGTTTAAAAAACTGAAAATCATAGTGGGGGAAAATTTCCGTTTTGGTTTTAAAAATATTGGGACAGTTCAAACAATATCTGATTTTGCTTCTGCCTCCCACGGGGATTTAGTTTTGGAAGCAGTTCATCCTGTAAAACTGGATCATCACAGAGTGTCAAGCTCCAGAATCCGAAATCTCATCCAAAACGGCAGCATGCATGAAACCCAAAGGCTTCTTTTAAGAAATTTTTCAGTTGAAAATACAGTTTACCATGGAAACGGGCTTGGAAAAAAACTGGGATTCCCTACCGCCAACCTTTTCCTCCCCGGTTGGCAGATTTCTCCCAAATACGGGGTTTATTACGGGAAAACAAGAGTGGAAAATAAAGTTTATGATTCCATGGTTTTTATCAGCAACCGGAAACTCGATGAGGTTTTAACCAAAACAATTATTGAAACCCATTTATTTGGCTTTTCCGGTTCTTTATACGGTCAGAAAATAGAAGTCAGCCTGGTTTCTTTTATCCGTGAACCGATTCAGTTTACTGATTCTCAAAAATTAAAAGAGCAGATTCAAAAAGACCGGGAAACGATTCTTAAAATCATGGACGGAGAAAAAAATGATTGATTTAAAAAAAATAATTGACATTTATCCGGATGGGAAAAAACAGGCTCAAACCCTTTCTCTTGAAACTGAAAAACTGATTTTAAGCATGATTCCTGAAAAGGCAAACTATACGCTTATTGCAGTAGGGGGGCTGGGCAGAAATGAACAGGGCATTCATTCCGACTTGGATCTCCTTTTTCTGATTGAAGACTGGAAATATGAAAAAGAACCGATGGAAGTTTTAAGAAAATTCTGGGATCTGGATTTAAAACTCGGCTACAGCATCAGAACGATAGAAAATGTCTTCCAGCATGCCCGCGAAGACATTACTTTTTTTACCACTATTATTTTTACAAGGCTCCTTTATGGAAACAGTGAATTTTATGAAAAATTTCTGGAAGCCAAAAAAGCGTTCTTTTTTAAAAACCGTTCTTTTCTTTTTACTTCTATTTATCCTGAATTGAAAAAACTTTCCTATATTGAGAAAGACAGGACCATATTATTCAACCAGCCTCAGCTCAAAAACGGATTTGCGGGGCTCAGGGGATTTCAAACCGTAAAATGGTTTCTTGAAATTTATCCGGAATACAGGGAACTGGAACAAACAGACTCGTATCAGAAAGCAGCGCAGTCTTATTATTTTCTCTGGGCAGTGCGTGATCTTGCCTCGTTTCTGACAGAACGAAGCATTTCCCAGCTTCAGATTGAAATCCTTGAAAAACTGGTTGTTTATTTTGGTTTCAAAAAACTTTTTGAAGCAGAAGAATTTTTAATGAAAATTTTTCATTCTTTCTCTCATATTTACGACCTGCTGCTTTTACTCAAAGAAAAGATGGAAAAAGACCTTCCGATGAAAAAAAATCTTTTTTCTTTTTTCAAACGGAAAAAAGAAGATACTCAGATTACCGTTGTCAACAATAAAGTTTTTTTAAAAGAAGAAAGTGTTGAAAATTATCTTCAAGCTGTTCTTTATGCAGTTCGAACTGATTTTGAACTTTCAGAGTCCCTGATCAAAAAAGCCCAGCTCTTCTTTTCAGAGCCTATCTCTTTAAACCCTGCTGAAAAAGAAATTTTTAAAGATTTTTTTCAATTAGAATCAAAGCTTTACCCGGCTTTTTATTATCTTCATATTATGAATTTTTTAAGCGCTTATTTTCCGGAATACAAAAAAATGATCTACAGACCCCAGCTTGATTTTTACCATAGCTTTTCTTTAGGTCAGCACAGCATCATTACTTTAAAACAAATTTCAAGTCTTTATCAGAAAGAACATCCGTTTTTTTCTAAAATTTTAAGAGAACTCTCTTTTGAAGAAAAAGAAACCCTGATTTACGCTCTCCTTCTCCATGACATTGGAAAAATCATGGAAGGGAACCATATTCATAACAATCAGGCAATCATTGACTCTATTCTTTCTCCCCTGCCCCTTTCTCTTTCGCAAAAAAAAGATATTGCTTTTCTTGTCATTCAGCATCTGGTTATGGCCAATACCTGCCAGAGAAAAGATATCAACAGGATTAAAACAATCCTCGGCTTTGCTTCCGAGGTTCATTCTCCCAAGCTTCTTAAACTCCTTCTGATCCTGACAATCGCAGATATTCAGGCTGTCAGCGACAACAAGCTTTCTTCTTTTATGGAAAGCTCCCTTTTTTCTCTCTACTTGAAAACCAATGTGATTTTAAGCGGGAAACAGGAAGAGCAAGGGCTATTTGAAGAAGAAAGACGGCAGATTGAAGACGCTGTCTCTAAAGATTTTCCAGATAAAAAAGAAAAAATAATGGCTCTTTTTCCTGAAGAGTATTTTATTGAAATTGATAATCAGGAAATCAAAAAAGATATTCAAATCATAGAAACCTATGATTCCTATATTGACATTCAAAAAGAACAGGATATTCTTAAATTCAAATACTATGGCAAAGATGAAAAAGGTCTTTTATCAAAAATTGTAGCAGGGTTCACTTTAAATCATCTCAATATTTTAGACTCCAAGGTCTATACCCTTTCAAACGGGATGGTTTTAGACTATTTTTACTGCAACCCTCTTTTGGAAAATTTGAAAGATCCGGGGGAAGAAGAGAAAAAGAACTTAAGAAAGCAAATTCTAACCTCAGTCTCAGAAAACAAAAGCCATAACATTCAATTATTCGCAAACAAACTTTATTATTGGGCAAAAAAAGCAAATCTGGTAGAAATTGAAACTTTGATTGAATTGAGAAAAATTGAAGAAAATCTTTACTATTTATTTATTACAGCCAGAGATTTTCCCGGCATTCTTTATTTTATCACAGATTTTTTGAAAGAAAACTCTTTTTACATTATCAAAGCTAAAATTAATACGGTGGGGCTTAGAATTTATGACGCTTTTTATATCCGTTCAATTGATTCATCCCAAAATATTAACGAAGAAGAAATAAAAGAAAAATTAGATTTTTTAATCAAAGATTTAAAAAATAAATTTGAACTAAAGTAAAATATTAAAAAAAAAGAACCAATAAAACGATAATAAAGTATTATGAACATTAAATTATTTTTTCTTCTATTTTTTTTCTTTTCTTCTTTTCTCTATGCAGAAGATAAAATTATGCCTTTGGAAGATTCTGGATTACAAAATTCATTCTCAGGATGGGGATTTTGGCTTGTTGTGATCGGGATTTTGCTAGTTTTCGGACTGATTGCATTTACCGCCTTCCTAAAAAAAATCATCCGCGACAAAACAATTGATTTAAAAGCTAAAAATGATACTCTGAATCAGGAAATCACCGAAAGGTCAAAGATTGAGAGCAGGCTGGAACAAAGCGAAAAAATGTTCCGCACTATTATTGAATCTGTCAATGATTTTATCGCTGTCATGGATATGGAAGACAGATACAAAATCCTCTATGGTAAATCTTTAGAATATTTCGAGCTTTACTCAAAAGAATTTCTTGGAAAAACCATTTTAGAAAAACTGGGTGAAAATAAATATCAAGCCTATCTTGAAGCGAAAAATAAAATTCTTAATGGCGCCCAAAAAGCAGAGTTTAATTTTAAATACTCTTTTCATGACAGTATCCGGTATTTTAATTTTATTCTTTCCCCCATCTATGATGAAAATAATGAAATCAAGGAATTTGTTTCAGTCGGAAGAGATGTAACCGATTTGAAAAAAATAGAGAAAAAATTACTGGAAATTAATCAGGAATTGGAAACTAAAGTTCATGAAAGAACCGAAAAACTTCAGGAGATCAACCAGAATCTTCAGATTCAAATGAAAGAAAAAGAAACTGCTTATGAAAAATTTAAAATGAACGCACGGCGTTTCAGAACAATGATTGAAAATCTCAACGATATTATCGTCATTGTGGATAAAACCGGGATGATCACCTATAGCAGCCCTTCTCTTGAAAAAATCACATTCTATAAACCAGAAGAAGTGATTGGAAAATCTATTTTTGATTTTGTTCGCCCTGAACTTCAAAAATCAGAAAAAGAAAAATTTGAAAGCCTGATTAAAAAAGGAGAAAAACAGCTCGAATTCAAGGAAAAACTGCTTCTGACTAAAAAAGGCAGATGGAAAACATTTGAGGTCAGCACGATCAACTTACTGAATGACCCCGCTGTTTACGGAGTTGTTTTTATTATGAGAGACATCACTTTCCAAAAGTTTTCTGAAAAAGCCTTATATGAGTCAGAAAAAAGATACCGGAATCTTGTAGAATCGTCAAATGAAGTGATTACAATGGTCAGTAAAGAAGGCTATTTCCTTTTTATGAATATGATTGCGGCGCAGTTTTTGGGCGGAGACCCTCAAGATCTCATCGGCAGAAGCCTTTATGAAGTTTTAGACGATAAAAACGCGGAAGTTTTTAAACATGCAATACAGGAAGCAATTGATACAAAAATCAATATTATCCGTGAAATTATTATTCCAAAACAACATGAACTTTACTATTTCAACTCTATTTTCCAGCCCGTGAAAAATGACAAGGAAGATGTGGTTGGGATTCTTATTATCGCTATGGACATTACCCCCATTAAAAAAGCGGAGGAAGAAAAAAGAAAAATAGAGGCTCAGCTGATCCAGGCTCAGAAAATGGAGGCTATTGGAAGGCTGGCAGGCGGGATTTCTCATGATTTTAAAAATTTCATTGCCGTTATTTCAGGATACGCTGATTTGATTTTACTCGATATCAAAGAAGGGGACGAGATTTTCCCTTATATTCAGGAAATTAAAAAAGTTTCTGAAAAAGCCTTTGAACTCACTCAGCAGCTCCTTTTATTCAGCCGCAAAGAAACAAGCAATAAACAAATCACCAATCTCAATTATATTATTAAAAACAACGAAATCATGAGCGCTAAACTCGCCGGAAAAAACATTCTGATTGAATATATTCTGGATGAAAATCTTTTTAATATTTCAGCCAATGAAAGACAAGTGGAACAAATCCTGATGAATTTAATCATTAACGCAAAAGATGCAATGGATGAAAAAGGCAGGATTATGATCAAAACCTATAATACTGAAATCAATCATGACTCTCTAAAATCAAAAGATTCAAGACCCGGAAGCTTTGCGTGTTTATCGGTTAAAGATTCAGGGGTAGGTATCCCGAAAGAAGCTTTAGAAAAAATATTTGAACCCTTTTTTACGACTAAACCCGAAGGAAAAGGGACAGGATTAGGTCTTTCCATTGTCTATGGAATTATCGCCCAGCATAAAGGATTTGTAGAAGTGGAAAGCGGAGAAAAAGAGGGAACCGAATTTAAATTTTATTTTCCAATCACTCAGGAATAAAATCAGCTTTTTTTTATCTTGATGCCCAAAAGACTCCCATCCCGGCTGCCGTTGAAATAATCGGCGTTTTGCCTGAGCATATAAAGACCAAGACTTTTTCCATCCAGAATTTTTTCATAATTCGATTCTTCCTGGGAAAGCTCTTTCCGCACTTCTTCAAGAGTCTTCCATAGATCAAAATTCCAGGTAGGACCTTTTAAAATCAAAGAGATCGTATCATGAGCATATTTCATTCTCAAACAAATTTCAGGCTCTTTCAATGAAATTATAAAATAAAAAAGTTCCTGGATGACTACAAAGGCTCTTTGAATATCTTTTTCAGAAAAATCGTAATTTTTCATAATACTTAAAATAATTTCTGTCATTTCATCGGGAGTGCTTTCTTTTCGAATCATTATTTTTTCAATATTCAATTTTTTTAAATTCAAATCAATTTTAAAATAATGCTGAGGATCTTTTTTTTCTGAATGATTGAGTTCAATACATAGTTTCATCAAACCGCCTTTATCAATTCATCCGCAATTTTTTGGATGGGTAGGGTTTTAGAAACGCCGCCCAATTTGATTGCTTCTTTCGGCATACCGAAAACAACGCAGGTTTTCTCATCCTGAGCAATGGTAAAAGCTCCGGTATCAGACATCGCCTTCATTCCCTGCGCCCCGTCACTTCCCATACCCGTCAGAATAACGCCCACTCCTTCTTTTCCGTAAAATTTTGCAGCGGAATAAAAAAGAGGATCCACTGAAGGTCTGTGACGGTTGACCTTCTCATTCTGATGAATGTAAAGGGTCGTTTTGTCTTTTAGTTCCATATGAAAATCACCTGGAGCTATATAGACCCATCCTTTTTGGATTTTTTCCCCGTTTTCAGCTTCCTTGATTCTCATTTTTGATATTCCATTCAGCCGATCAGCAAAGTTTTTAGTGAATTTCGGCGGCATATGCTGGACTATCAAAACGGACGGAAAGTCTTTTGGAAGTTTTGTAATAACCGATTCCAAAGCCTGAATACCGCCTGTAGAAGAACCTATAAAAACAACTTTTGAAGTAATCCGGCTGAATGACTGGCTGGATTCTGAAATCTGGGATAAATAGTATCCGGGAGTGAAAAAGTGTTTTCTCCCCTTCATTTGATAAGCAGCTTTAATTTTAGGAACAAGTTCTTCTTTCAAATAATCCATCGCCGTAAACAAGCCTGTTTTCGGCTTGGCGACAAAATCAAAAGCGCCTTTCCTCATCGCATCTATTGTAATTTCAGCTCCTTTTTCTGTCAGCGAGCTGAACATAATCACAGGAATTTGATACCGGGGAAGCACTTGTTCCAAAAAAGTGATCCCGTCCATTTCAGGCATTTCCACATCAAGGGTTAAAACATCCGGCAAAGCTCCTTCTTCCAGTTTCCGGATCGCTAAAAGAGGATTAGCGGCCGATGCAATCACTTCTATTTCTTCATCGGATGAAAGAACATCGGATAAAAGTTTTCTGACTACAGCAGAATCATCAATAATCATTACTTTAATCGGCATAACCGGCCTCTTGTTCATTTATTCAGCAATAATATTTATAATAATATTTTTTTAAAAAAAATCAAGCTTAAAATAATTCGATATCGTTTTCTTTTTTTTCTTTTTGTGTTTTTTCTTCCATGATTTTTTTCTGATAAGAAATTTCGTCTTTCATTTCAAGCATACTTGGTACAATGTGCTTTAAAAAAACTTTTCCGCTGAAAGGATTAAAATAGATTTTACGGGCAGACTCTCCGCCGATATCGCTGCCTTCAAGAGAAATATTTTCAGATTTCAGAAACCATTTGACAAAATCAATATTATTGACCGGAACAGAATTATCTAAAAGCTCGGACTTGATCATTTTTGCCCCGCCGAATACCTTTGCTTTAAAATGCTTCCTATCTCCCCCAAGCTTCATGACTGAATTAACCAGAACTTCCATTGCCGCCATCCCGTACCGGGTACTCTGGTTTAAAAAATGATCTTCCTGCATATTCATAATATCCTCAATGCCTGAAAGCATAAAATGATTTAATCCCCCTACCTGATTTTTTTCATCATAGAGAGCCACAGAAATACATGATCCCAAAACAGTATAAATATAAATATCTTCTTTTGCAACCGCATATTCACCGGGATAAATTGTAATGACTTCTTTTTCCAGTTTTCTATCAAATTTTCTCGTCATATTTTAAGCCTATACTTTTTTATAAATATTATTTTTCAAAAAAACAAAATTGTTATTAATCCCTGTGAGAGATTCGGAATGCCCGATAAAAAGATATCCCCCGCTTCTTAATAATTGATAATACTTGGCAAAAAGTTCCTGTTTTTTTATTTTATCAAAATAAATTGCCACATTCCGGCAAAAAATGATGTCAATATTCCCTTTAATAGGAAATTCCGGTAAAAAAAGATTCAGCTGTTTAAAAATAATTTTATTTTTCAAAATTTCTTTAACCTTGTAAGTTCCTTCATTTTCTCCGGTTCCCTTTAAAAAATACTGAGAAAGCTGTTCCTTTGAAAGAGGACTCAAAACAGATTCATTATAAATTCCATTTTGAGAATGCTCTAAAACCTGAGAATTAATGTCTGTAGCCAGAATCCGAAAATCCCAGACTGGTTTATTTTTAAAAAATTCATCCAGAGTAATGGCGATAGAATAAGGCTCTTCCCCTGTGGAACATCCAGCGCTCCAGATACGGATATTTTTTTGATTTTTTATTTTTTCAAATTCCGGCAGTATCTCACCTCGAAGAATTTCAAACTGTTTGTATTCCCTGAAAAAATCTGTTTTATTGGTTGTGACAGCGTTGATAAACTCCTGAAACTCATTTCCATCGTCTTTGACAGCAAGATATTCAAGATAATCATTATAATCTTCCAGTTTTAATTGCCTGAGCCGTTTAATCAGACGATTTCTGATCATGAGTTTTTTTGTGTCTTTTAAATGAATACCAAGATAATCATAGACTAATTTCTGAATTTTTTCAAACTCAGCATCGCTCATTTCGATCCCGTTAAATTGAGTTGCATCCATTTAAAATCCTTTTTAAAAAAAGAAATTTTAGTTTAAATTTTCCGCAAGAAGTTCAAATTCAGCCGCTGTCAAGACCTTGTCAATATCAACAATGATCACCAGCTCGTCGTTGTATTTTCCAAGCCCCTTGATAAAATCCGTTTTTAAACGGCTTCCAAAATTCGGGGTTTCCTTGATATCGGCAATAGGGATTGCGGTTACGCTGTTGACGCCATCCACAATAATTCCCATAATTTTATCTTTTACTTCCACAATAATGGCTACTTCATTCTCTGATTTATTGACTGTGATGCCGAGCTTTTTCCGTAAATCAATCAAAGGAATCACATTACCCCGCAAATTGACCACTCCCAGAACATAGTCAGGCGCTTTCGGGATTTCAGTAATTTTTAAATTATCTAAAGTTATAATTTCATTGACTTCCATCACATTGATTCCATAATTTTCCCGCCCGACTTTAAAAATCACAAACTGATTTTCCTCTTTTGAAGAAAATGAATCTGCCGAAATAAGTTCAATATGATCATTTTTCATCGTCTGCTCCTATAGTTCATCGCATTTTTCACAACGCCCTCAATATCTAAAATCAACGCCACCCTGCCGTCTCCGAGAATTGTCGCGCCGGCAAGCCCCTCAATGTTCTTATAGTTTGCTTCAAGGCTTTTCACCACAATCTGCTGCTGTCCAATCAGTTCATCAATCTGAAATCCATATTTTTTTCCATTGGTTTCAACAATAATAATAATCGTATCTTGAAAATTTTTCGATTCTTTCACAGAATATAAAATTTCATTGAGTCTCACCAGAGGAATATATTCATTACGGTATTCAATCACTTCAACATTTCCTTCCACACTGCTGACAATATCTTTCTCAGGTTTAAACGACTCCACAATAGAAAGAAGCGGAATCACATAATAAGTATTGTTTGTTTTGACCAGCATCCCGTCAATAATAGCCATGGTCAGGGGGAGAATAATTTTAAACCGGGCGCCTTTGCCGTCTTCTGACTCTATTTCGATTCTTCCCCGGAGCTTCTCAATATTCTGCTTTACAACATCCATCCCCACGCCTCTACCCGAGAGGTCTGTTACCTGCTCTGCCGTAGAAAAACCAGGCTGAAAAATCAAATTAAAAATTTCATTTTCTGAAAGATTCTGATCCGAGTGAATCAGCTCTTTTTCGAGCGCTTTGGCAAGAATTCTGGTTTTATCCAATCCTTTTCCATCATCCCGGACTTCAATAATCACATTTCCTTCTTTATAGTACGCTTCCAGAATCAGGGTTCCCGTTTCTTTTTTCCCGCTAGCCTTTCTTTCTTCAGGGGTTTCAAGCCCATGGTCAATCGAATTTCTTACCATATGTTTTAAAGGGTCTGAAATAAGTTCGATCATGTTTTTATCCAGCTCAGTCTCTGCCCCGATAATTTCAAGCTCTATTTTTTTGTTTTGTTTTTTTGCCAGCTCCCGGACCAGACGGTTAAACTGGATAAAAGTCGGTCCCAGGGGAATCATCCGGATACTCATCACCTGTTCCTGAATTTCACGGGTCAGATTTTCAAGACCGCTGATAATATTGGTCAGCTCCATAGAATCCACCGCATATTTTGAAAGCTGATTAATCAGAGAATAGACTCTAGAATGGGAAATAATCAGTTCGCTCACAAAATTTAAAAGCCGATCCAGTTTTTCTGTATTCACTCGGATAAATGACTGTTCTTTCTCAATCTTGTGTTTCTGGCTTTCTTTTATCATACTTGAGTCAATATAGCCTGTTTCAGCCAGAATCACTCCCAGTTCTTTTTGAGTTTTCAAAGTCTCTTCCAGATCTTTTTCAGATAAGATCCCGTCATTCAGTAAAATAGTGCCGATTTTATCATCATCAAAATTCTTCTCATGAAGAATCAAGTCTTCATATTTATTTTTATCCAATTGATAAATTTCAATAGGATTATCATCTTTCACAAAAATAAAGATTTCTTCTATTTCGTTTTTAGATAAAGAAGACTGGCAGTAAATTTTCCATTTTAAGTAAAACAAAGAAAAATCAGCTGTCTGAAAATCCGGTATTTTAGAATCATTTGGGAAAACAGCATCCAGTTCTGCATTTTCAGAAAGTTCTTTCAGGAGTAAAAGAGGATTGGTTCCTATTTTTAAAATATCTTCTTTAAAGGCAAGGTTTATCTGGAAATAATTTTTTTCCAGTCTTTTATCCTTAAATTCTTCTTCCTTGATTTCTATTTCGATTCTTTCTTCTTGATTTGCATTGATTGTTTGAGTGTTGTCAGATATACTCTGTGTTCCGCTTTCATCAATTTCAAAAAAGTTATCCGGTATTTCGTCTTTTTTAATGAATCCGATATAGGTTTTTATTTTATCCAATCCTTTTAAAAAAAGACTGACTGTTTCTTCATTGATTTCAACTTCCCTGCTTCTCGCCCTGTCTAAAATAGACTCAAGAGTATGGGTATAAGCCGCTAATTCAGATAAGCCGACCATACCGCCGCTGCCCTTGATCGTATGAAAGCTTCTAAAAACTTTATTAATAACATCGTTATCCGTTTTGTTTTTATCCAACTCCACCAGTTCAGATTCCAACCTCTGGAGAATATCTTCCGCTTCCTCTAAAAAGACGCTTAAAAACTCTTGTTCAATATCTGGCATATCATTTCCTAATATTTAAAATTCAACCAATCAATTTCTTTACTACCTGAATCAGTTTTTCAGGACTAAAAGGTTTTACAATCCATCCTGTCGCCCCGGCGCTTTTCCCTTCATCTTTTTTACTCTGCTCTGATTCAGTCGTAATGACAATAATCGGAACATAAGGAAAGAATTTACCCTTCCGCAAATTTCGAATCATTTCGAACCCATTCATTTCCGGCATGTTAATATCAGAAATAACCATAGTGCATTCATCTCCCGCTTCCTGAATCTCCTGAAGCCTTTTTAATCCAAGAACACCGTTTTCAGCTGTTTTCGTCTGATAACCGGCTCCTTTAAGAGTATATTCTATGGAAGCTCTCGATGTATTGGAATCATCCACAACCAAGATGTATTTCATTTCCCGCTCCTAAATATTTTCCGCAACACCTGCGATGTCAAAAATATGTTTTATGTTCAGATTATTTTTATATGAAAAAAAGACTTTTTTTCCTTTTTTCCTTCTTGTATTCCGAAAACTCAATAAAAACTGGAGCCCCGCCGCATCAATCAACTGGACTGGATTCAGATCAATAATGATTTCCAGTTCGCTTGCCAATAGTTTTTCAAGATTTTTTTTATAATCAGGAAGTTTTTTTAATACCAGTTCACCGTTCAGCGCTATCTTTACTTTTTCCTGCATTTCTTTCTGCCTTTATTTTAGAGATTAAAAAGTTTATCCAGTCTCAAAAGCTTGAAAGTTTCCTTTAAATCCTTACTGATCGCTTTGATTTTAAGCGACCCGCCTTCTTCAGACAGTTTTTTATAAAAAAAGAGGATTTTACCGATCCCGCTGGAATTGGTCGCTTTCACTCTGCTCAAATCCATCTCAATCTGACGGTTTCCTTTGATATAAAGTTCATTTAGAATAGTTTTCAATTCTTCTGAATTTTGGGTATTCAGTAATTCTTCTTCTATTTTTATAGTGACACTGCCTTTTCCTTCTTCTAAAACATATTTCATCGGACCTACTCCTTTAATCTTAAATATTCCCGTTCAGGTTAAAAATAAATAAATTCTTCATCAAAATCAAAAAAAACTTAAAATAATTCAACTTCACCGCTGGCTTCTATATGTTTTTCAAGATTCACCCTGCTTTTCTTCATTTTTTCAATAAAATAATTATTTTGATAAAAGTTTTTCATCTGATAATTCTTCTCACTGAATTCTTTTTCAAGATCACTGTTAAATTGAGTCACAATAGTTTCAATTTCAAGAATCAATTCCTGCATTTTACGGCTCATATTATCCAATACATCCATTTTATCCAGACTATTTTTCACAACAGACAGAATTTTATTTCCGGAAGACAAGACCGAAGAAAGAGATTCGCGGATGATGGTTTGAAAAGAGCTGATTTCTAATGTATTTTTTTTAAGAAAGTTAATGTTTTCTAAAATAAAACCTTCTTCTTCTTCTTTTTGAGAAGAATACACTTTTAACTCAACAATCAGAGAAGAAAAATTTCTTTCGACCGTGTCTTTTATTTCTTCTTTAAAACTATGAAAATATTCAAGCATTGTATTAAACTTTTGACGGATCGCAGAGCTGTTTTTTCCTGCGAAAGATTTTTTATTGATTTCTATCTGAGCTAGAATATTAATATTGTTCATCCTGTCGTAAAATTTCTTAAACATAGAAAAATAATGAAATCCTTCATGATAGACTTTTTCGAGTTCTTCAAAAAGCTGAATCAGGCTTTTTTTAGTGCTCATTTCTTCCATTAAAACATTTTCATAAGAAAGAAAAGCTGTTTTCAACTCGCCAAAAAGTTTTTCAAGCACATTTTCTTTATCCCGATAAAAATCGGTATTGGAAAGATAGCTGACAATTTCCTCTTTATCTTCTTCGATTGTCAGGAATTCATGATAAAGCTGCTGAAAATGATCTTTGATTGAAGTATTTGTTTTTTGGGTTAAAATATTTGTATTATTAAAATCTTTATGGAGCTTCTGCATCACAAAATGGACATAAATGCAAAAATAATATTCTTTCTCCTCAATATTCAATTTTTTTTTAATATCATTTTCCTCTATTACCTGATGAAAAATTTCAACAATATGCTCAAAAGACTGCCGGATAATATCCTGATTTTGAATATTTTTCATAATTTCAGGAATTTTTTTCAAAGGACTGTTGATTCTTTTGATCACTTCATTTAAAATACGGTAAATTTCTTTAACGGTTTTCACACTCTCTTCAATTTTAAGATTAATGGCCGTATTCATCTTTTTTAATTTTTTATCATAGATTTCATTAAATAAATAAGAAAATTTTTCTTTAATTTTATAATATATTTTCATCATAGCCTCGGTATATTGACCGAGATGCTGGGCTGTCTGGTTGATTTCTTCGGACAATTCTATAATAAAATGCGAAATAGACTTAAATCCCATGCCGTCTTTCCCTGCGCGGCTGGAAATAATCACTGAATTGACAGAAAATATTTTAATTTCATTCGCCAAAACCTGCATTTTATTGATCATTTTATTTAAGTGAGAAAGGGATTCCAGACGGGCAAGCATATTTGCCGATATTTTGACATACTTTTCCACATATTCCTGCACCCGGTCTGTGTTTTTCTTAAGAGATTTTTCAATTTCCTGAATTGAATCAATCACCCCTGTTCCCGAGACTCCGCTTAATAGATAATCCAGCATTGTCTGGGCTTCTATACTTTCTTCCGTAATTTTTTTTTCCATTTGCGGAAGGATTTGCCCTGTTTTTGAATAGACTTCTTCCATAAAAATATCAAATTCTTTTAAATGTTTCAGATAAACTTTAAAATTTTCAATAATCTGATAGGAAGTATCCACAATATTCAATTTTTTCTCCAAAATTAAACTTCTTACAATCATCGGTTTTAATTAAAAATAAATATAAATTTATACAAAAAATATTCTAATATTAAAGATTTCTATTAGAGATACGCTTTTAAATAACCGATACTTAAAATTGAAACGAAATATCACGACACCGGGGTTTTCATGCTGATTATTAAAAATGTTGAAAATGAATCTAATCAAGAATTAATCCGATTTATTCAAAAACACACTATGGAAGAAATCATTATGATTAAAACTTCGCAGGAACTTGAAAAAATCTTTGAATCTAAAAAACTCCTTCCTTCAATCGGTATTTTTTTCATTCATGATCTTGATGCTGCTGAAAAAGAACTCAATGACTTTCATGCTTTTTTCGATTCCCACCATGTCATGATTTATTGTATTGCAGTCGCTGAAAGCAGCTTGAAAACCAGTCAAAATCAATTAGCAGGTAGTTTTGAATTTGTTTTCATTCATCCTCTTGTTCCTGAAACTTTATTAAAAGAAATAAAAAAAGGAACCGCGCTGATCCAAAACATTAACAATAAAATCAATGCCGATACTTCTTTTACGAATGAAGTTTCTGAAATTGTCTCCGGAAATAATACCCAAAAATATAAATATCTTTTTGATCCTGAAATTATCGGAATCCATAAAATTCTTTCCCAGCTCAAAGAATCTCCCTCTCAGTCTATTCAGGAACGCCTTTACCAAAAACTAAAACCCAATTTTGCATGGAAAGGAAAAACAGTTATCAAGAATTACGAAGGCAATGGACTTTCTTTTAATGATGAACATTTTTATTATGATAAAACTACTCTTGAATTAAGAGCAAAATCACTCGGCTTTGTTGAATTAAAATATTCTTTTCTGGAACTCATACCAGCCGCAGAGATTTCTCCCGACGGAATGAACGCATTTGGATTTATTTTCCCGGTTGATGAAAACAGGGAACGGGATGGCATGAGTCTTTATTTTGAGGGAATCCAATCACTTAATGTTTTAAAAGGAATTTTTTACGATCAAATTAATGACAACTATAAAAAAGCTTTTCACGATAAAATTATTTTCTATCAAAAAATAGCTGAGGGAAAAACTCCTGAAGACGGATACGCAAGTTTTGTGGAACTCCTGATTCAAAAAAAAGATTCAGCGGGAAAAATTATTGATAATCTTGGTACAATCAATTACCGGGAACATTCTAAAATTATCAATGTAAAAAAAGACGAAATTATCGCAAGGAAAATCTCAGAAAAACCGGCCGAAGAAGGTTTTACTGTTTCAGGAAAAGACCTGCCTGCAAAATTTGAAGAAAAAAAAACATGGGATATCGGGGAAAATATTTTTTTTGACGAGCAGAAAAAAGAATACAAAGCCCAGGCTGACGGAATGGTGGTTTTTGAACAAAACACGATCCATGTCAGAGAAACCTTGCTGATTCCCGGCAATGTGGACATAAAGACAGGGAATATTCATTCCAATAAAAATATCATTATTCAAGGAAATGTGGAAGCGGATATGTATGTCGAAGCAAAGGGCAATATTATTATAAAAGGGACAGTGGAAGACGCGAAAATAGTCGCTGGAGGTTCTATAGAGGCTCATGGATTTTTGGGATCCGGAAAAACATGGGTTTTCGGAAAAGGCGATATTACGGCTGATTTTATCCAGAACTCACATGTAGAAGCTTTGGGTAATATTTCATTTAAAAAATTTATTGTCAATTCAGAAATCTATACGACTCAAAAAATTATCGGGAATGACAAATCAAAAGTTTTCGGAGGAAAACTGGAAGCGGCAAAGGGCGCTGTGTTTTATGATATAGGCAATGAGCAGGAAATTCACACTTCTATTATTCTGGGCGCCAATTTTTATAATGAAAGAATTATTTCCAAAATTCTTGACCGGGTCAATGTCCTTAAAAAAGAAAAAGAGCAGATTATCAGTGTATTGAAAGATTACCTGAATCTTTCCCAGCCGATTGAACCCCAGCTTAAAAAATTTTTAAAAAATGACCGGGTCAATCTGATAAAAAAAATAACACAGCTGAAAGAAAAACACCTTATGATTACAAAACTTGAAAATTCACTCAAACAAATTACCAAAGAAGTAAAAGATGAATTTTCCTCTAAAATGAAAGTACTCAACAAACTTCATCCCGGCGTTGATATCAACATTGTCAGCGCTGTCAAAAAAATTAATCAGGACTATCAGAGAGTCGAACTCTATTTTTCCGCTGAAAAAGCGGAAATTGTTATTGTAAATCTGTTCTGATTTAGCTTTTTTTTCATTAAATTTATATTCTATAAAAAATAGAAGGAATGAAAATGAAAAAGAAAGCTTTATTGAGTGTTTCCGACAAGGAAGGAATTTTAGAACTTGCCGAGACTCTTGTAAAAAAAGACTTTGAAATCCTTTCCACCGGCGGAACTGCAGCTCTTTTAAAAGAAAAAAAAATCCCGGTTACACTGATTGAAAACTACACAGGATTTCCTGAAATTCTGGACGGACGGGTCAAAACCCTTCAGCCGAAAATACACGCGGGCATCCTTGCCAACCGGAAAATCAACTCTCATAAAACTCAAATGGAAAGACTGGAATTCGGACTGATTGACATTGTAGTGGTCAATCTCTACCCTTTTGAAGCAACGGTTTCCAAACCCGGCGTCACTCTCGAGGAAGCAATTGAAAATATTGATATTGGCGGAATTACTTTAATCCGTGCAGCTGCTAAAAACTATGAGTCTGTTGCCATTATTTCCGATATCAAAGATTACAAAACAGTGCAGGATGCTTTAGAAAAAGACAGCAGCGTTTCTTTGGAAATCAGAAAAATCTTTGCCTTGAAAGCTTTCCAGAAAACAGTGGAATACGATCTTGCAATCCATAAATATCTGGTAAAAAACATAAAATAATGAAACCAATTCTTCAAATAAAAAATATTTCAAAAACTTACGATCATTTTCAGGCTGTCAAAAATCTTTCCTTTGATGTGCCTGAAGCTGTCTGTTTTGGTCTTCTTGGACCCAACGGAGCTGGAAAAACCACTCTCATGAAAATGATTTACGGAAAATGCAAAAGGGACTGCCTTCCTGAAACTTCTGTTCAGGTTTTAGGGTATGACCCTGCTTTTCATTCTTTTGAAATCAAGGCTCTTTCTGGGATTGTGCCTCAGGAAGACAATCTGGATACAGAATTGAATGTTCTTCAGAATCTGATGATTTATTCAAAATTTTATAATATTCCTAAAAAAGAAGCTCTTCAAAGGATCAATGAACTTCTTCATTTTATGGAACTGGAAGACAGGAAAAAATCAAAGATCCGTTCTCTTTCGGGGGGGATGAAAAGAAGATTGACCATTGCCCGCTCTCTTTTAAACCGTCCCAAGATTCTGATATTGGATGAACCTACAACCGGTCTTGATCCTCAGGTCAGACACCTGATCTGGAACAAGCTTCGTGAGCTGAAAAGACAAGGCGTCACAATTTTATTGACCACTCACTATATGGAAGAAGCTTACCAGATCTGCGATGAAATCCTGATTATGGATAAGGGTGAAAAAATAGTCCAGGGAAACCCTGAAGAACTTTTAAAAAATAATATTGAAAAATTTGTCCTTGAAATTTTTGATAAAAATATCCAGCTGCCTAGTGAAGCCAATGATTTCAGATTAGATACAACGCAAAAAGATATGCTTTATGTCTATTCTTCTTCATTTGAAACCCTCCAGAAATTAGAAACTTCTTTAAAGGGACAAAAACACTATTTAAGACAATCCAATCTCGAGGATTTATTTCTAAAAGCTACCGGGAGGACGCTCAATGAAAGCCAGTAAAAATCTTCTTTATCCTTCTGTTTTCAAACGGATTCTTTTTGTCGCATACCGGCATTTCCGGGTTTACAGCAGACATTTTATCAGCAATGCTCTTCCGCCTTTTTTTGAGCCCTTGATTTTTCTTGTGGGAATCGGGCTTGGGGTCGGGAAATACATCGCAAGTCTTCAAGGCGGCACTTATATTGAATTTTTAGCCTCAGGTCTTATTGTCTCTTCGGCCATGTTTACAGCTTCTTTTGAATGCACCTACGGGACTTTTATCCGTCTTGAATTTGATAAGGTTTATGACGGGATTTTAAGCGCACCCATCAGCCCTGCCAACCTGATTCTAGGTGAAATCCTTTGGGCAGGGGCAATGAAAGGATTTTTCTTTTCATTTGCCGTCCTTGTTATTCTCTTGTCTTTTGGAATTTTCAACCATTTCTTAGTTCTTCTGACTCCTTTTATCGGCTCTCTGACAGGACTCCTGTTTTCCTCCTTTGCTCTTTTTATTACCTCGTTTGTCAAAAACATTAATTATTATAATTTTTTCTTTACCGGCTTTCTTTCTCCCATGTTTTTTTTGTCCGGTATTTTTTTCCCGATCAAAGACCTGCCTTTCGGACTCGTCATTCTTTCAGATATTATGCCTCTTTCCCATTTAGTCAGGCTTGCCCGTTCGCTTTGCTTTCAGGATATTAATTATTTCTTATGGACAGATTTGTTTTATGTTTTAGGATTTATTCTCCTTTTCACGATTCTGGCAATCAGAAATTTGTCAAAAAGATTAATTGACTAAATTATGAGGTCAAAATGGAAAATAAATTAGTTCAAAAGGATATCAGGGTTTTATATGTAGAAGATGATGAGATGGTAAGAAAAATATTCATTCTTTTTCTAAAACGCCGTTTTGAAGATATCTCAGTGGCTGAAAATGGGCTGGAAGGCTATAAAAATTTTCTTGAAAAACCTTTTGATTTAATCATCACAGATATTCAGATGCCGGTGATGAATGGGCTGGAAATGGCTTTGAAAATCAGGGAAAAAAATAAAATCGTTCCGATTGTTATTACCAGCGCATTCAACGATCAAAAATATCAGGACGAAGCTAAAAAACTCAATATTCACCATTATATTCAAAAACCCATTATCCTTGATGAAATGAACCGTGTTTTTGATGAAATCATCAGCAATTTGACAAAAATTTAAAGATAATAAAGCACTGTAAGATAAGCATAAAGGAGAAAAACAGTCGTCATCCCTGAAACCACAGTCTGAGAAGCCGTGATAGGAACAAAAGTAATGGATTTCGGAATCGCAAGCCCCTTATAACAGGCTATGGCTGAAATAAAAAGCCCGAAAAAAAAGCTTTTTAAAAGCGCCATCCCGATATCCGCCAATTCCATGGACTGAAAAACAATCTGAACATACTCATCGAAAGGCAGTTTGACCCCCATAAAAAGGTTTGCCACCAGATATCCCCCGATCATCCCGATAAAAAAGAAATAAATAACCAGAAGGACTAAAGAAGCGATCATGCCGAGCATTCTGGGTGCAATCAGAAAATGATACGGATCAATTCCCATGCTTTCTAAAGCCTCTATTTCATTGTTGACCTTCATATTTCCTATTTCAGTCGCAATTGCCGTACCGCTTCGCCCGATCACGATAATAGCAGTGAGAAGAGGCGCCACTTCGGGAAGAAGAATCCGGGACATCAATGTTCCCAGAAGGCTTTTATTAAAAAATAAAGTTTGAGAAAGGTTGTCCACCATAAAAATAATCATTCCTCCAAAAACCAGCGCAATGATCCCGATCAGACGAAGAGCATCGAATCCAGTGAAAAGAATCTGCTTATAAATAATGGGCTTGATAATTTTTCTCTCTTTCCCTTTGAAAAGAAATTGCTCAAATACATAAATAATCAGCTGAATCAGTTCTAAAAAATAAATCAGTTTGTTTTTTATCCCGCGGATAAAAAAAACGCCAATATTAAACATCTCTCAACACCATTTTTATATTCACATTATTACGCGAAAAGCGGTCAATTTTATACTGAAATGAATTAAAATTGCAAAAAAACAACCTCTTTCTGTCATTCCCGCAAAGGCGGAAATCTATTGAAAATAAATTTTTAAGTTACAGATTCCGGTCTTTTGCTTTTCATAAACCGGAATGACAGGTCTGCATTTTATATTCAGTAGTGTATAAAATCACTTTACAACATTAAATTTAACTAAGACAGTCTCATTATCGGATACTTTTTACTGAGATTTGACGAGAAAAAAGGAGGCGGAACGCCTCCTTGATGTTTTTATTGTTTTGCTACTGAAATAGAATAGTCTCCTTTAGAAGAGAGATATCCTTTAATTTTAAGATAATAAGTACCTGCAGCCAATGTCTGAGTGATTTTAGATTTTTCACCGTTTGTAGCATTACCGCTGTTGTGGTCGTAGGCAATCTGGGTAGTTGCATCACTTTGATAGAGGTACATTTCTGTATCAGCTACGACTTCATCAGCACTGGTAGTTACTTTTGATGTGATCAGATCATAGGTGCCTGCTGCGGTAATATCAATCTTCACCCAGTCTTCATCCGTAGAACTATGGATAGTGTGGAATTGCAATCCAGAATTGCTGGCATTTAAAGTGATAGTATTCGCTACTGCAGCAAAATTGTCTGATTCCCATCCATCACCATAAGCGCTTGTAGAAGAAATATAAGTATTTCGGCCGGAATCATAAGTCGGAACACCTGCTAAACTCCCGGCAATATCACATGGGATAACCCAGTATCTTTTTTCTCCTACATAGACAGCTCCGACAACCATTAATGCATTAAGATTAGCGGTTTCGCCTATATAAGTCGCAGAAGAAAGACTGAAAACCGATACGGATGTACTGGTCGAATAGACTTTATATTTACTGGCTCCTGTCACAGCAGTCCATGAGATATAAATATAGCTGTAAGCGGTATCAAATGCATCTAAAGATGTGACAGCCGGATAAGTAGCCTTTATACCAGAAGCATAAGAGCTTTGACTGCTTTCAAGAGAATTAGCATTAAGAGAGGTTACTTTATAGTAATAGTTAGATCCTGAAGATGCAGTTGTATCATTATAGGTAGTGGAAGTAATCGGAGTAGGATTCAGTTTTGTATAAGTTCCTGAGGGAGATGATGCACGATAAATATTATAACCTGAAGCATCAGCTTGGGCTGTCCATGAGACAACAACTTTATCAGTGTAAGCCAAATATGAAGCGCTTACACCTGTTGGTATTAAATCTTTCAGACTTCCAGACCCCGCGCTGCTCATGGCTGATTCCGCATTGTTAGCATCTACGGATGAAACTTTATAGTAATAAGTGGCTGTAGTCAGAGTTGTATCTGAGTCATCGTAAGTTGTTGTTGTCACTGCTGAGGTGTTGATTTTTGCAAAGGTGCCGGTTGAACTGGTTGCACGATATACATTATAACTGCTTGCTTCTGTTACCGCTGTCCAAGATAAGGATATTTTGGTTGCATAGATTCCAGCAGAAGCGCTAACCCCTGCCGGTACTAAGCTTTTTTTATAACCAGATGCTTCACTGCTCATAGCTGATTCCAAATTAGAAAAATCTACGGATGAAACTTTATAATAATAGGTACTTGCAGTTAGAGTCGTATCTGAATCATCATAGCTTGTCGCTGTAATGGCTGAGGTGTTGATTTTTGTATAGGTTCCGGTTGAACTGGTTGCACGATATACATTATAACTGCTTGCTTCCGTTACCGCTGTCCAAGATAAGGATATTTTGGTTGCATAGGTTCCAGCAGAAGCTGTCAATCCCGCCGGCACCAGACTTTTTTTATAGCCCGATACGGCGCTGCCCATAGCAGTTTCCGAATTACTTGAATCGATCGCAGATACTTTATAATAATAGGTACTGGTAGTTAAACTTGAATCCTCATCATCATAACTTGTCGTTGTAATCACTGCTGTGTTGATTTTTGTATAGGTGCCGGTAGAACTGGTCGCACGATATATATTATATCCGCTGGCTCCCGTTACGGCTGTCCAGGATAACGCAATTTTCGTCCCATAGGTTCCGGCAGAAGCTGTCAGCCCTGTTGGGATCATATCCGATCTATTACCCGATGTCGCACTGCTCAAAGCCGTCTCCAGATTGCCTGAATCAATTGCAGAAACTTTATAATAATAACTGCTGGTAGTTAAAGTTGAACTTGTATCATCATAACTGGTTGTTGTAACAATAGCGGTATTGATTTTTGTATAAGTTCCGGTAGAACTGGTCGCACGATACACATTATATCCGCTTGCTCCTGTCACGGCTGTCCATGACAATGTGATCTTTGTCCCATAGGTTCCAGCAGAAGCTGTGAGTCCTGTCGGGGCATTTAAACTACTGGTGGTAGGCGCCGGTTCATCTTTCTTCTGGCATCCAGAAAATACCACTAGGAATGCTGCCATTAATAAAATGACAATTGATAATTTTTTTTTCATTTTTTTCTCCTTTCATCGTAAATGATAAATAAAAATTTAATAAAATTTGAAAAATAAACAATAGAACCCAGGGTGAATTCGAAAAAAATCTAATAGAACCTCAATAGAACCTTGTATGTTTTTTTATTTATTATCATATACTTGAATTATTTTAAAATTTTACTCCCCCCATCCTATTGAAAAAATCTAATCAGGCTGTCGATTATTGAAAATTAAGACTTATTATCATTGATATTTGTAAGTTTATCAGAAAAGGTAATTGTATTTTCTGATACAATCTTTCATAGGGTTTTTCTA
>Ga0209518_1001184_pt1 | contig 29488 bp, 25 predicted proteins | sample RifGroB1_FD_183993 | JGI IMG/M metagenome (GOLD analysis project Ga0209518, IMG submission 183993) | Groundwater microbial communities from Rifle, Colorado, USA - Groundwater B1 (SPAdes) (version 2) | ecosystem: Environmental > Aquatic > Deep subsurface > Groundwater | place: Rifle, Colorado...
CGGGCGGAAGCGGCCGGCCTGGGGGCGCTCCATCCGAAACAAGGGCCCATAAGAATAAAGCTTTTGGGGCTGGGGAAGATTAACCATGCCGTGCTCAATATAAGCTCTCACAATACCCGCGGTAAATTCGGGCCGCAACGCCAGAAAATCACCTCCCTTGCTGCGGAAAGAGTACATTTCTTTTTCGACGATATCCGTGCCCAACCCGATTCCTTTTGAAAAAAGCTCGGCATCTTCGACGACGGGCGTATCGATTTTTTTAAAACCGTAAAATTGGGCGACCGAACTTGCGACCGCGTAAACTTTATGAAAAAAAGGCTGACTGTCCGGTAGAATGTCGTGCATGCCGGTAGGCGCCTGAAGTCTCATTTTTTTTGCCATAAGATAATTTAAAAAAATTTAATAGTGGACTTAATGCCCAATATATCGAGTATTTTACTCGCTATAATTAGGCACTCCGACTTGGGCCAAAGCGCTCAGCGGCCACGCTCTAAAAATTACCCGGCCGATCAGATCCTTTTCGGGCAAAGTGCCCCAAGCCCGGGAATCGGCTGAGACAGCACGATTGTCTCCTAAAACAAAATAATCGTTTTTGTCCAAAGTTATCTTGATACTGCCCTGCGTTTGGGTGGTTTGAGAGAGATAGAGTAATTCATCTAAGGCCACGGGTATGCCGTCCTGGTAGATAAAAACCTTCCCGGAATTGACCGCAATAGTTTCTCCAGGCAATCCGACAATCCTTTTGATATAACGCTGAGTAGTGTCGTTGGGATACTTAAAAACCACCACCTCTCCCCTTTGAGGCGCGCGAAACTGATATGAGAGCTCGTCGACAATCAGATAGTCTCCGTTATAAAAATTGGGCTCCATTGATTGCCCCCTGACAAAAAAAGGCTGGAAAACGAAATAGCGGATCGGTACCACAATCAACAGGGCGACAATGACAATCTTTAAAACCTCCCAAATATAGAGAAAGAATTTATTCATATTACTTTTTAAAGTATAGCAGATAATTTGAGATTTCGCAAGAGAAATAAAAAGGAATGATATAACCCCGATACTACAAATTCTATCGAATTTGAGTACGGGGCAAATATGTTATAATAAATGCACTAATGGGCAATACTCGCCCCGTACCATCCGAACGTAGTGAGGATTGGTGCGAGGTAAATCAACTATGGTTTTAATCACGGGACTGGGCAATCCGGGAAAAGAATATAAAAGAACTCGGCACAACATCGGCTTCCGGGTGATTGATGAATTGGCGAAACAGAAGCCAAACGATGTCGTGTTATTGAAACCTCAAACTTTCATGAACAAGTCCGGAACTGCTGTAATCGAGGCGATTAACTTTTATAAAATAAAACCGGCTGATTTATGGGTTGTCCATGACGATGTCGATCTTGAGCTGGGTGAATTTAAAATTTCCAAAAACCGGGGCTCAGCCGGCCATAAAGGCGTAGAATCAATCATCAAAAGATTGGGAACCAAAGATTTTTGGCGAGTGAGGATAGGAATTCATCCTGTAGAAAAGCCCGGTACCAGAGCGAAGCTCGGTACTGGACCAGTCCCGCAGCGAAAAAAGATTTCTGCTGCGGGGTTCGTTTTACAAAACTTTACAAAAACAGAAGAGAAAATTATCCAAACCGTCATTCCCAAAATCATTGACTTGTTGAAGTTAGACGTCAACAGATCACAAAACCATGAAGTTTGAGGTCGGCTCTTATGCTCATATCTATAATCGGGGAAATCGTAAACAACCGATTGTCCGTGACGCAAAAGATAAATGGTGTTTTCTACAAGTTTTATATTACCTCAACCACCAATCCTTAATTCCGAATCCTTTCCGCGAATTGCGTGCGTTGTTGAAGTCAGACTTCAACAATCGATTAATCTGGCCTCAATCATTGGGTATCCGTTCACCACTTGTAAAAATTCTTGCTTTTAAATTAAGAGAAAATCATTTGCACCTACTTTTAAAACAGGAGGTGGATGATGGAATCAGAATATTTATGCAAAGAGCGGGAACGGCGATGGCTAAACGATTTAACGAACGGTATAAAGAAGTTGGAAGTCTATTCCAAGGAAAATATAAAGGAAAACTTATAGAAAAAGATGATTACCTTACATATCTTAGTGTTTATATCCAGGTTAAAAATGCGTTTGAAGAATATCCAGGAGGACTTGAAAAAGCCGTCCAAGAATTCGATAAAGCTTATGAGTGGGCCCTAAACGATCCCTATAATAGCCTGGGTGATTATGCTGGAAAACGCGACTCACCCATTATCGAAAAGGATATATTGGGAGAAATATTTTCTACACCGCAGGTATATAAAGAGTTTGCCAAACAATGTCTGTTTGATATAAATTTCAACGAAAAAATCGGAAATCTTCATATCGATTGATTGTTGAAGTCAGACGTCAACAAGCTGACAAAATGAAAAGCCGGGGCGATGATTCAAATATTTATCACCTCGGCTTTTTACTGTTTCTTTTTAATGAACCTTATCTTCCCAGGGGGCAAAAAGTTTTAATTCTCTATCGGGTATTGGCTCATCTAATTCAGAAAGGCTGATTCTTGTTAATTTTCTTACAGTATCCATTATACTAATACAAAGACCAGCGATCTCCTCATCAGTGCAATGCGACCGATCCGCCTTAAATCCCTCTTCTGTTTCTGCCCCATTTAGATGTTCAAAATGGTGAAGCAACCTCTTTGTCCCAGCGATTAAAGCATCTTTATAGTTTTTCGGTACACCCGTAGACATTTTCCCTCCTTTTTGACAATATGCTGAATATTGTACTATATTCTAAGCAGATGGAATCGTCAAGTAGGAATATCGGCCAAATTTTAATCGCCGGCATCACCCCCTATTTTCTAGAAAGGGGCAATTTGTGGTTTGAGGAAAACCTCGAAAAAATCTTGGAGGCCAAAAAATCCCAATCGTTTTTTGAAGACAATACCCTGCTTTTCCAGCGAAGCCACGCCATGAACTTCTCGCGGGTTTTAAGGAAACTTGACGAGATGGGCTACGAAAAAGTTCAAACCATCTCCGAGCCCGGCGAATTTTCGCGAAGAGGCGGCACGATTGACCTCTTCCCTATTAATTCTAATAACGCTTTCCGAATTGATTTTTACGGCAACCAGATCGAAAATATCGAGCCCCTGCCCATCGCCGTCGCCGATGAGCAAAAAGCTAAAGAAAGAATCCAACGAAAACTCAAAAGGCAAAAACTCTACTCGCAACTGGGCACCTTAAAAGCTGGAGACTATTTAGTGCATTTGGATCACGGCATCGGCTGCTTTACCGCCATCATCCAAATTGATCGAGGTCCGACCTCAATCAAATATTATCTGCTGGAATACGCGCAGGGCGATAAGTTATATGTACCCGTGGGGCTTGAAAGGAAGCTTTCAAGGTATGTCGGCTTCCAAGCCCCTTCAATTTCAAGACTAAGCTCCCCTGTTTGGGAAAGAACTAAAAGAAGGGTCAAAGAAGACGCTGAAAAACTTGCCAAAGAGCTTTTAGAAATCTATGCCCGAAGGGAGATAGCCACGCGCCCGTATTATTTACCCGACACCGAGATCGATACCCAGCTGACCGATACTTTTCCCTACGAAGAAACGCCCGATCAAATCCAGGCGATCGAAGACATTAAAAAAGATCTGGAAACTTCCCAAATTCCTTTAGACAGAATCGTCTGCGGCGATGTGGGCTTCGGCAAAACCGAGGTGGCTTTAAGGATTATGGTCAAGGCGGTTAATTCAGGCTTCCAAGCAGCCCTGATCTGCCCGACCACTATTTTAGCTTCCCAGCATTTTCAAACTTTTAAAAAAAGATTGGACAGCCTTCCTATCAAATTTGAACTGCTCAGCCGACTGCAAACTAAAAAAGAGCAAAAAGATATCATTCAAAAGCTGAAACAAGGGCAAATTGACATTGTTATCGGCACTCACCGCGTTTTATCGAATGACGTTGAGTTCAAAAACCTGGGACTGTTAGCCATTGACGACGAACAGAGATTCGGCGTCAAACAAAAAGAAAAATTAAAGAAAATAAGAGCGTCTCTGGATATTTTGTCGCTTTCAGCCACACCTATCCCGAGAACCCTGTACCTGGCCTTATCTTCCCTAAAGAAAATCAGCATCATCCAAACGCCTCCGCTCTATCGTCAACCGATAAAAACAATTGTGCTGCCCTGGTCTGAAAAAATAATAAAAACAGCGATCAATAAGGAAATGAAAAGAGGAGGACAGGTTTATTATCTGCACAACCGAGTGGAAAACATCGAAACCGCCAGAAAGTTTCTTGAAAAACTGGTTCCGCAAGCCAAAATCAGAATAGTCCATGGAAGATTAAACGAAAAAGAACTGGTCAATGTCATGAAAGATTTTGGAAATAAAAAATTTGATGTGTTGGTGGCGACCACCATTATTGAAAACGGGCTTGATGTGCCCAACGTCAACACTTTAATTGTGGCTGACGCTCCAAGGCTTGGCTTAGCCCAGGCTTATCAAATCAGGGGCAGGGTGGGACGATCCCATATCCAGGCTTTTGCCTATTTCTTTTACGGCGACAACCTTTCGGATCTCGCTAAAGAAAGGTTAAAAGCGTTAAAAGAAGCACAAGAACTGGGCTCTGGCTATCGAATTGCCATGCGCGATTTGGAAATCAGGGGAGCCGGTAATATCTTAGGCAAAGAACAATCGGGCAATATCAACCAAGTAGGTTTGAATCTATATTGTCAGATACTTTCTGACGCTATTGATAAAATGAAAAATAATTAAGTTTTGTCATTTTCCAAAATCAGTGTTACATTAAGAAAATATGAATTTAGTTATCGTTGAGTCGCCGACCAAGTCAAAGACGCTCCAGGGTTTCTTGGGGAAAAACTATAAAGTCCTTGCGTCCTACGGGCATGTCAGGGATTTGCCTAAGGGAGAACTTGGCATTGATGTGGAAAAAGATTTCGAACCCAAATACGTTATTCCCACCAAATCAAGAAAAATATTAAATGCGCTTAAAAAAGAATTAAAAAAGACGAAATCAGTTATCTTAGCTACCGATGAGGACAGAGAAGGCGAAGCGATCGCGTGGCACTTGGCCCAGGCCTTAGGTTTGGATAAAGATAAGGGTTATCAGCGGATCGTCTTTCATGAAATCACCAAAGAGGCTATCCAGGAGGCGCTCAAAAACCCCCGAGATATCGACCTCAATCAAGTTGACGCCCAACAAGCAAGAAGGGTGTTAGATAGAATCGTCGGTTATAAATTATCGCCGTTTCTGTGGAAAAAAATCGCCCGGGGCCTGTCAGCAGGCCGAGTCCAATCGGTCGCGGTTAGGTTAGTGGTGGAAAGAGAAAGGGAAATTAAGAAATTTTTAGCCCAGGAATACTGGACAGTTCTCGCTACCCTCCAAAAAATGATTGAGGCCGGACCTCAATCATTTGAGGCGGTGTTAATTAAAAAAGACGATAAAGTTCTTGATAAACTGGAAATAAAAAACCGGAAAGAGGCGGAAAAAATCATTCAAGGTTTGGCGGGAGCCGCATACCAGGTGTTAGAAGTTGAAAAAAAAGAAGTGAACAAAAATCCCCTACCGCCGTTTACCACAAGCACGTTGCAGCAAGAAGCGTGGAGACGATTCAAGTTCCCGGCGAAATTCACTATGAGCATCGCCCAGCGGCTCTATGAAACAGGAAAGATCACTTACCACCGAACCGATTCTTTGAATCTTTCGGAAATGTCCCTGGGCATCGCTAAAAAGTTCGTCACCAAAAACTACGGCCCAAATTATTATCAATTCCGGAAATTTAAAACTAAAGCCAAAGGAGCCCAGGAAGCCCATGAGGCTATCAGGCCCACTTACCCCGAAATCACGCCTGATCAGGCCAAATTGGACGAAAGGCAATATAAACTCTATGATTTAATCTGGCGGAGATTTATGGCCAGCCAAATGAAAGAAGCAATCTTCTTAGCTACGACCGCCGATATTAAGGCCAAAGAATGTGTTTTTAGGGCCAACGGCCAAACCCTGAAGTTTGACGGTTTCTTGAAAGTCTATCCTATAAAGTATGAAGAAATTGAATTACCGCCCTTGGAAAAAGCCGAAGCCTTAAAGCTCGTAAAACTAGATCCGCAGCAGCACTTTACGCAACCCCTCAACCGCTATACCGAGGCCACCTTAATTAAAGCTCTGGAAAAAGCGGGCATCGGACGGCCATCAACCTATGCTCCAATTATTTCCACCATTCAGGGAAGAAACTATATTGAAAAAAACGAAAAAAAGTTTTTCCAGCCGACGGAAATTGGATTGGTGGTTAACGACCTTTTAGTCGAACATTTTCCCGAAATCGTCGATATTAATTTTACTGCTCACATGGAAGAAGATCTCGATAATGTTTCTCGGGGCGAAAGAAAATGGAAGCAGGTTCTTGAGGATTTTTACGCCCCTTTCAGTAAAAACTTGGAACAAAAATATAAGGACGTTTCAAAAAAAGAGTTTACTGAAGAGAATCTTAAAAAGCTTTGTCCGAAGTGCCAAAGCCCGCTTTTGGTCAGGTTAGGAAAATTTGGAAAATTTTACGCCTGTTCTAAATTCCCGGAATGCAAGTATACTGAATCTTTGCCCCAGAACAATCTAGGGATAAAGTGCCCGAAGTGCCAAGAAGGCAACGTCGTCGCCAAAAGAACTAAAACCAATAAGATATTTTACGGCTGCGACCGCTTCCCCAAATGCGATTTCGCTTTGTGGGACAAGCCCGTCAACGAAAAATGCCCCAAGTGCTCGTCGCTTCTTATAGAAAAATATAAAAAGATCAAGTGCTCCAACAAAGAATGCGATTATGCCAAGCCAGCAACTCCAACAAATTCTTAAAAATACCTCTGACCCAAAACTAATTAAAAGCGCTTTTGAGTTCGCCCAAGCCGCTCATCAAGGGCAAAAAAGAGCCTCGGGCGAAGATTATATTTCTCACCCGCTCAGGGTCGCTCAAATTTTGAGCGAAATGAAATTAGGCCCCAAAACAGTGGCGGCCGGTTTTTTGCATGATGTCGCCGATGATACCAATAAAACCTTGGAAGATATTGAAAAGGAATTCGGCAAAGAAATTACTTTTCTGGTCAACGGCGTCTCGAAACTCGGCAAACTCCGTTATCCCAAAGAAGGACTCCAGGTCGAACCGATAGAAATGAGGATTAAAAAACCGATTGATTTGCGGGCGGAAAACTTAAGAAAAATGTTTTTTGGCATGGCGGAAGACTTAAGGGTGGTTTTAATCAAATTAGCAGACAGGTTAGATAATATGGAAACCCTGGATTCCGTCCCGCCTGAAAAACAAAAAAGAATAGCTTTGGAAACCTTGGAGATTTTTGCCCCTTTGGCTAATCGACTGGGTATCGGAGAGATGAGGGGTAAACTGCAGGACCTGGCTTTTATGCATCTTTATCCAAAAGAATATAATTGGCTCATCAACAATGTTAAAGAAAGATATGAAGAGAGAGAAAAATATCTGGAAACATTTAAAAAGGTCCTGATAAAAATATTCCAAAAGGAAAGGATAAAAATAATCGATATCCATTATCGGCCGAAACATTATTGGACTCTTTATCAGAAACTTTTGAAACACGAAATGAATTTTGACAGAATTTACGATATAGTGGCCCTAAGGATAATTGTCGAGGACATTAAAACTTGCTACGAGGTTCTGGGAATAATTCATAAATTTTGGAAGCCGCTACCCGGCCGAATTAAAGACTATATCGCCTTTCCGAAGCCGAACAGCTATCGAGCTCTCCATACAACGTGCCTTTGCCTTGGCGGAAAAATTACCGAGATCCAGATTAAAACAAAGGAAATGCACGAAGAGGCTGAATACGGTATTACCGCCCATTGGGCTATGAAAGAGGGTATCAATTTGAAAAGCCAGGGTAAGAAATTTTCCTGGGTTCAGCAACTGAGAGATTGGCAGAGTAAAATCTTGGAATCCAAGGATTTCTTGGAAGGATTGAAAATTGATTTTTTTAAGAACAGGATTTTCATCTTCACCCCGAAGGGCGATGTCATTGACCTCCCCGAAGGAGCCTGTGCCATTGATTTTGCCTATGCGGTTCATTCCGATATCGGCGACCACTGCCAAGCCGCTAAAGTCAACGGGAAGATGATTCCAATTTCTCAGCCCTTAAAAAACGGCGACATCGTGGAAATTCTGGTCGATAAAAACCGAAAGCCCTCTCGGGATTGGTTGAAGTTTGTCAAAACCAGCATGGCCCGTTCCAGAATAAAAAGCTTTTTGAAACAAAGTTCGCCGGCTGAAGGTTTAAAAAGTTTTCTGAAAAAAACAGTAGGAATTATTCGTTTCCCCAAACTGAGCCGATCAAAACGGGGGCCAAAAGCAAAGAAGGTGCCGAAAACAGAAATGGTTATCTCTTTAGCTGGAGAAACAGGCATCCAGGTACATTTAGCTAAATGCTGCTCGCCCCAGACTGGTGACAAAATTAAAGCTTACATCACTAAAGACCGAGGAGCAATCGTCCATAAAGCCGATTGCCGAGAGATGAAGGAAATACAAAAAAAATGGCCTCAAAAAATTATTGATGCCACTTGGATAAAAAAAGTGAAATCTTAAGCTTAAGGTTTGAGTTTTTTAAATAAGCCGTCAACCTCTTTTTTAGAATTAAAGAAAATAGTCAGCTTGGGACGTCCGCCCTCCATTCTTAGTTTGATGGTTTTGATTCCCAAAACATTTCTGATTTTTTCTTCCAGCGCCTTAACCTCTTTTGAGGCGGCCGAAACCTTTCTCTTAACCGGCTGCCAGATATTCAGGCGAGCGACTAAACTTTCCACCTCCCTGACGTTAAGCCCATCTCTCAGAGTTTTCACAAAAACAACCTTCTGTTTTTGAGCGTCAGAAACAGCCAGCATAGCCCTCGCATGACCCTCGCTTATTTTCTCTTCCCTTACCGCTACTTTAATCTCGTCAGGCAGCTCAAGAAGCCTCAGAGTGTTGGCAACCGCCTCCCGGCTCTTGCCGCAAAGCTTAGCTACGTCTTTTTGTAAAAAATTGAAATCGTGCTGCAGCCTAGAGTAGGCTTCGGCTTTTTCCATGGCGTTCAAATCCAACCTTTGGACGTTTTCAATTAAAGAAACTTCCAGTTTTTCTTTTTCGGTCGGATCTTTGACAATCACCGGCACTTGATTCAAACCCACCATTTTGGCGGCCAAAAACCTTCTTTCTCCGGCAATCAACTGGTATTCGGTCCCTGTTTCTTTCTCGATGCGGCTGACAAGCAAGGGCTGTAAAATCCCGAATTCCCTAACCGAGTCGGCTAAAGCGTTCAATCCTTCTTGGTCAAAGTTTTTTCTGGGCTGATAGGGATTAGATTTTATCTTTTCGATTTCAATGTAGAAAATCGGCTCTTGTTTTGTTTCGGAAGTAGCCGATTCTTTTGCGGTTTTTCTGGGGATTAACGATTCCAGCCCCTTGCCAAAAGTTTGTTTCATAAAAATATAATGCGAATTCTACGAATGATTATCCGAATTCTGCGAATTATTCGGAACATTCGGATACGTATTCGTATCATTCGGATTTTTACTGATTATTTCTTGGGCGAGTTCCCGATAGGACTGGGCGGCCGAAGACGTGGGGGCATATTGTAAAATTGTTTTACCGTATCTGGGAGCCTCAGCTAGAGAGACCTGCCTGGGAATCACAGTATCGAAAACGTATCCCGGGAAATTCCGCCTGATTTCTTTAGCCACCTCCCTGCATATTTTATTATTTCTATTATACATGGTCAAAAGAGCGCCCGTAATCTTCAAATCCTGCCCGAGGTTCTCTTTTACGAGCTTAATCGTGTTCAATAACTGATCTAGCCCTTCTAACGCCAAATATTCGCACTGGACCGGTATTAATACCTCATTAGCGGCGCAAAGAGCATTAATGGTCAACGGCCCCAAGCTTGGCGGCGAATCAATCAGGATAAAATCGTAAGCATCCTTGACCTTATCCAGGATTTCACGCAACTTAAACTCTCGGTCCTGGAGATTGACGAGCTCGACGGAAGCTCCGGCTAAATCTGACGAAGCCGGCATAATCTCATATCCAAAAAACGGGCTTTTGCGGATAATGGCCGCGGGGCTCACATGGCCCATCAAAGCGTGATAAACGGAGAGCGGCAGGTTTTTGGGATGGATCCCTAAAGAAAAAGTGGCGTTCGCTTGATGGTCAAAATCAACTAAAAGCACCTTTTTCCCAAGTGCTGCCAAAAAAACGGGCAAATTAACGCTGACGTTTGTTTTGCCTACGCCTCCCTTATTGTTGGCAACGCAAATTATCCGAGTCATTAAATCAGATTAGCAAAAAAGTCTCGTATTTACAAGAGAGCAATTTTCTGCTAAAATAAGGCAAGATTTATCTTGCCGAGGTGGTGAAACTGGCAAACACGATAGATTCAAAATCTATTGTCCGCAAGGACTTGAGGGTTCAACTCCCTCTCTCGGCACCATTTATGCCAAAGGCTAAATTACCGGATAAAGATTTTAAATGGACTCCAAAACTTGCCTATGCGATAGGCCTACTAACGACTGACGGAAATTTATCTAAAGACGGACGGCATATAACAATGAGGTCGTCTGATACTCAACTATTAAAAACATTTAATAAGTGCCTTGATCGATCAGATAAAATAGCTCAATCAAAAAACGATGGCTGGGCAACGAGACCTTCTTATCGCGTCCAATTTAGTGATGTTCAATTTTATAGATGGTTATTAAAGATTGGCTTATTTCCGGCCAAAACCTACACTATTGGAAAATTAAATATTCCAGATGAATATTTTAGAGATTTCCTAAGAGGCCATCTAGATGGAGACGGTTCTATTATTACTTATAAAGATTATTGGAATACTTTTAAAAAGCCGAAGTACATTTATGTCCGATTGTGGGTTAAGTTTATATCCGCTAGCAAAAACCACATAGAATGGTTAAGGGAAAATATAACTAGACTTATTTCTATACATGGCCACAATTATCCAGGAAAAATTTATAGATCTTATCAAACTACTGAAATGAGTGGTGTAAAATTCGCGAAAAAAGAATCAATCAAATTATTATCTCAATTATATTATCCACCGGATGTACCCTGTTTAATCCGTAAACGAAAAATTGCTGAAAAATTTATAAAAATTTAGCGACTCTCTCCTCTTCCACTAAAATCTCTGGGAAATCTTGATAATAATCCATCCTGCAAGGACCCCAACGACCGCTCCCCCTAAAATATCCAAGGGCCAGTGAACGCCGACGAAAACTCGGGCAATCGAGACTAAAAAACTGGCAATAAAGAAAAAAATGCCGGCTTTTTTGTTGTAATGGTAAACAACGTAAGATAAGGCGAAGCTGGCGCTGGCGTGCCCGGAAGGAAAAGACGGCTCTGAGGTCTTTTCTATTAATAAATTGACGTTGTTTTCAACAAACGGCCGAGGTCGCGACCAAAAAAGGCGTATTAATTCGGCGATACCGAATTTGGCCAAAACCACGGCCAGTATCGCCCAAACAGCTCTTTGTAAATTCTTTCGAAATAATAAAAGCGCTACCCCGCCTAAGATATAAATAAAATATTCGGCAAAAAACACGCCCAAGGCGTCAAGGTATGGATACTTATCCGCCAAACCGTTAATTTGTTGAAAAATCAATATATCTAAATTCATTTTCGTAAAACCTTTGGTTTAGACCCGGTAAAATCGACAACCTGCGACGGCTTTGCTGGTTTTAAGTCGCCGGCATCTATAATCAAGTCGGGTCCATATTTTCGTCCTTTAAAGTATTTTAAGACTTCTTTGATTTTTGTGGTAGCCGGCTGGCCCGAGATATTGGCCGAAGTTTCGGCCAAGGGACGGCCCAGTCTTCCGATCATATCAATAACGAGCTTGCATCCGGGCATTCTCATTCCGATGGTCCCTTTCCCTTTTTTAGATTTTAAGATGACGGTAACGGCGCCCGGCCAAACTTTTTTCAGAAATTTCTCCTGTTTAGGATTAATCTCAACGAATTCTTTAGCCATTTTTATATCTTTAACAAAAATGGGGAGAAGTTTATTTTTTGGCCTTTTTTTGATTTTATATATTTTTTCAACCGCTTTTTTATTGGCTGCGTCGCAAATTAGACCATAAACCGTATCCGTTGGACAAACCAAAACCATACCCAATCTAAGCGCTTTAATTGCTTTTTGAGAATCTAACTTAACAATCTCCATTCTTTTTTACGACCTGCTCAAATTTTGTATAGAACGTGGTGTTGTCTTCAATGTTGTCAAAAACCACTGAACCCGGCCCCACGACACAGTTGGAACCGATCAAGACTCCGGGCATCAGAGAAACGTTAATACCAATATGAGTATTGTTACCGACAATTACTCCCAAGGAATTAAGACCAGTCCCGGTTTTCTCCCCCTTAACTTCCGCTTTGATTTCTCCTCTATCCAACCTAACATTGCCGGTAACGGTGCCAGCCCCAACACGACAACTTTTTCCGAAAACAGAATCGCCGAAAAAGCCGGAGTGAACGTGGGCATCCTCCTGGAAGACACACCTGGCGACTTCTGCCTGGGCTCCCACTACTGCTCCGTCTTCTAAATTAGTGTAACTTCTTATCAAAGCGTTATTGCCGATCACGCAGTTGTCGCCGATATAACACGGCCCTTTAATAACCGCCCCTTCGAAAATTTTTACATTCTTCCCGATATGAACCTCATCGGCACCCAAGTTTTTATCTAATAAATATTTGGCCAAAGAAAATATTTGCCAAGGATGCTTTAAGGAAGATAAATCTTCCCGCGCCTCGACGAGACCGACTTTCTCTTCTTGGATATAAAGCTTCAGCGCTTGCTCGAAGGAATAATGATCTTTCGCCAAGCGTTGATGATATTCAAAAAAAGTGGGCGGTAATAAATAAACAGCGCCGAGTTTCAAATTGGAGGGTTCTTTACCCTTTTCCGGCTTTTCGATCAAATCCTTAACCTTATTCCCCTCTATTTTTAAAATACCGTAATGCCATGGCTGATTGGTCTTAACCCCTAACAGGACAACCTCTTTACCATTTTTAGTCATTTCCGGGATGTAATCGCCGGCATCAACCTTGTGTCCGCCGATGACAAAAAAGGGTCCCGAAATCAATCCCTGGACTCTTGCGAGGGCATCTCCCATACCCTGAGGCGCTTCCTGGACTAGATACTTAATTTTGTCTCCCAAGTCATAATTCTTCAAAGCTACTTCAATTTCTTTCTCCGGCCCCTGGATAATAATTATCTCTTTAACGCCAGCTTTTTTTAAACCTTCAATAGTGTACCAAACTAAAGGCTTACCCATAATTTTAAAAAGGGCCTTGTTTTGATAATTCAACGGCCAAAAACGGGAAGATTCTCCAGCCGCTAAAATTATGGCTTTCTTACCCGGTAGTAGAAATTCGACAGCGATTTTATCTCGGTAAAACCGTTACTGTCTTTATTTCTAATTTTTAATTTATTTTTATATTTCATAGTATTTTTAATATCACCTCGAGAGATGTCGAATTTTCACTACCGGGCATGTTGATAAAATAACTTTAGCTAATTTATCCGGATCATGCGCTATAGAGCCAGAATAGGTAATCAGATCGGCGCCGATGAATCTTAGGTCTGAGGTCCTATTTTCCACCACATCTAAAAATTCTGGATGCTCTTTTTTATACAAAGCTATTCTCCGAATGTCTGGTTTGGTTTCATTGTAAATCACGAAATCAACCGCTCCGCCTAAAAGTTTTTCGATTTGGGCTACAAAATCTTGAACCATAAAATGATCGGTTTCGCCGTGCTTCTGCATTAAATTGCAAATATAGATTTTTTTGGCTTTGCTTTTTTTCAAAGCCTGCGGAATGCCATCAACTAAAAGAACTTGAGCTAAAGAAGAATAAAGGTCGCCCGGCCCGATAGTAATCAAATCAGCGCTCTCAATCGCCTTAAGAGCCTTAGAGTACGCTTTGGCTTTAGGCTCGAGATACACGCTTTTAATCCTAAGATTGCTATTGTGTTTTGGGACATCAATATTTGCTTCACCGACGATAGTTTGGCCGTTTTCCAAAACTGCGCATATATTGGCGTCATCGAGAGTAACCGGCAAAATCTCGTGGTGCCTCGGAACTTTCAGCTTAGCCTGAAGTCCTTCGATAGCCGTTTCCTGGCTGCCGGTGGCCGCCACCATGGCCGTACAAAAAACATTAGCCATGACGTGCCCGTCCCAATCGCGGTAAGCAAAATAACTCTTGGTTTTTGCATCGGCCTCCGATAAGGCTAAAGCCGCCCTTCTGATGTCGCCGAAGGAAATGCCGGTTTTAAATCCCCGTCTTAACCTACCGGATGAAGTACCGGTATCTAAAGTAGCTGAAACCGCCGATATTTTTACCGGATATTTTTTAAGGCCAAGCAGCACGGCTTTGGGCATACCATTGCCGCCGCCGAGACAAACTATTTTAAGAAGTCTTTTCATAAAAACTCTCTGGTAATTTTAGGCCAATCTATCTTTCTGCGAATGGTATGCCACGGAGTTCTTAACTGTGGCCATTGAGATTCAAAAGTGGGACGAGCAGTCTCGTAAAAAATACCAATGGGAACTTTAGTGTCTTTTTCGTAAGAATAGTCCCACTCCCTTGCTTTTTCCAGAGCCTGATTTAAATTTCCGACATCGTGCGTTTCTTCAATTTTATAAACATTTTTATTCAGATAAGGCATCGAATGCTTATGATAAACAATACAAGGCTGAAGAATATCAATAAAAGAAAAGCCCTTGTGTAATATCGCTTTTTTTATGAGTGTTTTTAAATGAGGCCCCTGCAAAGCATAGCCTCTGGCTACGAAAGTGGCGCCCAGCTCCAAAGCTAAGACAATAGAATTTATCGGTTTTTCTCCTTGGCCCAAAGGAGTGGAACCGTCAATAAAGCCTTTTTCAGTTACGGCGGTTGCCTGCCCTGTAGTTAAAGCAAAAACCTGATTGGTGTGGACCATCATAGTTATATCAGCATTATACCGGCAAGCGTGAACAAAATGAGAAACTCCCTCATCAAAAGTATCGCCGTCTCCTCCAAAGCCCAGCACGGTCAAATCGGGATTGCCCAATTTCATACCCAAACAAACCGGCAAGACTCTGCCGTGAAGACCGTTAAAACCATTCAAATTCAAATAATCGTAAATCTTGCCGTGGCAGCCGATTCCCGTAACTAGCGCGGTGTTTTTGATATTTAACTTTCCCTCGGTAACCAATTCGGAAAGCGCCACTTTAACCGAGTTTAAAATACCGGAATTAGGACAGCCGGGACACCAAGTTTTTTCTTCTTTAGTTCCTAATTCTTCCTTGCCCGCCGTAGCTTTAGCGGAGGTGGGTGGTTTCATATTTTTTTTAATTTATCTATTAAAAACTCCGGCGTAAAAGGTCTACCGTCGTATTTTAATATCTTATATTTAACCGTAAGTCCCGTTTCTTGCTTGATAACATCGGCTAGAGAACCCTTAACTCCGTTTTCCACCAAAATAACTTTCTTGGATTTTTTGATTTCTCTTGAAATAATTTCTGCCGGCAAAGGTTTTAAATAAGAAATCTGCAAAAATCTGAAATTCTTTATTTTGGGCAGAGCGTCAAGGATCGCCCCTTTGGTCGAACCGTAGCTGATTAATAAGTTACTCCCTCGGCCGTAAACCGAAACGGGATTTAATTTGGTGATTTCTTTTTTAAGAAAATCCAATTTTTTAAATCTTTTATCCTGCATTTTTACCGCAAAATCCTCGTCCTCGATAGTAAAGCCGTACTCATTATGCTCGTAGCTGTTGGCCCTGACAACCGGCCCTTGGCCAGGCACGGCTCTGGGGGAAACGCCATTTGCGGTTATCTTATAAGATTTATAATCTTGAGGCGGGTTTTCTAAAATAAAGCGCTCGTTAGGTAGAGCAGATTTCTTAATTTCATTAAAAGTATAATTGCTTTCAGCTAAATGCTTATCCGACAGAAAAATCACAGGCACTCTGTATTTATTAGAAAGATAAAAAGCTTCTTCTGTTCTTGTAATCGCCTCTCGAGCATCGCCGGGAGACAAAACCACTCTTAAAAATTCCCCGTGACCGGCGTTTAAAGCAAATTTTAAATCGCCTTGGCCGGTATGGGTGGCGAGGCCTGTGGCCGGAGCCGGCCTCTGCCCCAAATAAATTACTAAAGGAAGCTCGGTCATGGCTGCCAGACTCAAACCCTCGGTCATTAAAGCGAATCCGCCGCCGGAAGTTCCAACCATAGCCTTAGCTCCGGCAAAAGAAGCACCCAAAGCCGCATTAATTACAGCTATTTCGTTTTCCGGCTGAAAGACCAGAATATTGTTTTCCAGTTGTCTCTTAGCTAAAAAATGCAGAACCGGGCTGGCCGGCGTCATCGGATAAGCCAAGTAAACATCGAGGCCCGCGGCTATGGCGCCGATACCAATCGCTTCGGTCCCGGAAATAAAATAATTGGATTTAGATATTTTTAACTTTTCTTTTTCACAGCCCAATTGATAGCCTTCTTGAATGGCTTTTTTTATTAAGTCCGCGTTTTTGCCGAATACTTTTTCGGCTGAATTTAAAATAACATCCAAATCCACTCCAAAATGCTTAAAAAGCAGGCCGATTAAAACGTCGTTGGCTAAAATATTGGGACCCTGCAGTTTTTGAACGACAGGCTCTGTTTCTTTGGCCCCGTAGACACAACCTCCTTTTTTTAAGTCTTTTTTATGGATGTCAATTGTTTTTTGATCTAAAGCCAGAATAAAATCATAGTGGTACTCGTGGGAATAAACCGGCTTGTCGGAAACTTTAAGAATATTAAAATTATGTCCTCCCTTGATTAAAGAAGGATAGTCCCTGTAATTAAAGACATAATAGCCCAAACTGCAAAATAATTTACCGATGAAATGCGAGGTGACGGCTGAACCCAGCCCGGCCGCCCCGCCGATTAAAATTGTTTTCTCCATAGTTTAATTTTGAACGAAGTGAAAAATCAAGGTTCTCGCTGAAAGCGAGGTTCTTATTCCACTGTTACGGACTTCGCCAAATTCCTTGGTTTATCAACGTCATTGCCTCTCAAAACGCCCACGTGATAAGCAAACAAGTGTAAAGGTATCACCGATAAAATAGGAGTCAACATTTCGCTGGTTTTGGGAATATAAATTACGTCGTCGGCGATGGTTTTAATTCTTTCGTCGCCTTCGGTAGCAATGGCGATAATCGGCGCTTTCCTCGCTTTGACCTCCTCCATGTTAGAGATAACTTTTTCATAAACGCTGTCTTGAGGAGCGATAAAAATAAACGGGAAATTCTGGTCGGCCAAAGCGATGGGGCCATGTTTCATTTCGCCGCTTGCCAAACCTTCAGCGTGAATCGGATAAGCTACTTCTTTTAGCTTCAAGGCTCCTTCCAGGGCAATGGGATAATTGTATTTTCTGCCAAGATAAATAAAATTATTATATTGATAATATTTTTCCGCGATTTCTTTTATTTTCTTGGCTTCTTGGGCCAAGATAACCCGGGCCTTTTCGGGCAGAGTCTTGATATCTTGAGCAATTCTTTGGCCCTTAATCAAACTCAAATTTCGCTGCCGGCCCAATAACAGCGTTAAGAGAGCCATAATGGTCAACTGAGAAATAAAAGCTTTGGTGGAGGCCACGCCAATTTCCGGACCAATATGGTTATAAACTCCCGCATCGGTTTCCCGAGCAATGGTGCTGCCCACGACATTAACCACGCCCATGGTCAGAACGCCCTTCATTTTCATCTCTTTCAAAGCGGCCAAAGTGTCAGCCGTTTCTCCGGACTGCGAAACGCAAAGTAAAACCGTGTTTTCATCGATGATCGGTTTTCGATAGCGAAATTCCGAAGCGATATCCGCCTCTACTGGAATCCCCGCGTACTCTTCAAGCATATAGCGGCCCACTAACGACGCATAAAAAGCAGTGCCGCAAGCGGTCAAAAGCATTCTTTTGACTTTTCTTAAACGAGTCATAACCTCCTGAAGACCGCCTAGTCTCGCCGTGCCGTCTTCGGCCAATAATCTGCCTTTAATGGAATTCTCAATAGCCTCGGGCTCTTCCATTATTTCTTTCAACATAAAGTGAGGATAACCGCCTTTTTGAGCGTCCTCCAGTTTCCATTCAATTTCCTCGGGCTTTTTTTCTTTAAGAATGGAGAAATTATCAGGGGTGATGGTCACAATCTCGTTGTCGTCAAGATAAATGACTTTATTAGTATGGGCGATAATAGCCGAAGGATCAGAGGCGATGAAATATTCGTTTTCTCCCAGACCTAAGAGTAGGGGGCTGGAAAGCCGAGCGGCAACAAGCTTGTGCGGATCATTTTTAGCAATGACCGCAATCCCGTAACTGCCCTTAATAAGAGGCAGGGCTTTGCGCACCGCTTCTTCAAGGTTCCCCTGGAAAAACTTTTCTACTAAGTGGGCGATAACCTCGGTATCAGTTTCAGAATGGAACTCGTGGCCTTCCTTTTGAAGCATTTCCTTTAATTCTTTGTAGTTTTCGACTATACCGTTATGAACTAAATAAATATTTTTTTGACAATCAAAATGAGGATGAGCATTACTTTCTGAAACTCCGCCATGCGTTGCCCATCTAGTATGTAAAATCAGAGGGTTGGCCGACAATGCCGTGGCGTTAACAGCTATGTTTGCCTTTTCCTCTAAAGCCGCGATGCGGCCCACTTCTTTTTGGCAAAAAATATCTTTTTTACTTTCATCCCAAAAAGCAAAACCGGCGGAGTCATATCCGCGGTATTCCAATCTTTTCAGGGCATCAATGCCCAATTTAAGAGAATTGGAACTTTGTTTTCTGGCGATATAGCCGACAATGCCGCACATACGAACATAGTGAGTACCCCGCCCCCTATGCTGTATGTTTTTCTTATGCTTAGGGGGCGGGGTCTCCGTTACACTACGATATTAATTAATTTCCCGGGCACGAAAATTACCCTTTTTATTTCCTTATCCAATATGTAGGTTTTAACCTTTTTTTGGCTTAATGTCAACTCTCGAGCTTCCTTCTCGGAAATACCAGCTTTAACCTCAATCGTGTCCCTAACCCGGCCGTTGATTTGTATCACTAGGGTGATGGTGTCTTTTTTGAGCATTTTTTCCGAATATACCGGCCATTTTTCCATAAAGATGCTCTCTTCGTGACCTAACTTCTGCCAGAGCTCTTCGGTAATATGGGGAGCGAACGGTGAAAGTAAAACAAGCATCTTTTCGACAGCATCCTTGCCGACGCCCTCCTGGTGGCTTTGGATAAAATTAGTGAATTCCATAAAGCCGGCGATAATCGTATTAAACTTCATCGTCTCTAGTCCCTCGTTTATCTTTTTATTCAATCCGTGAAGTGCCCTCAAGGTTTCCGAGTCGCTTTTTTTACTCTCGGCGCGCTCCAAAGATAATTTCCAAACTTTGTCCAGAAAACGAGCAACTCCCTTGACGCCCTGAATATTCCAGGCAATCGCCTGATCGAAAGGCCCCATAAACATTTCATAGACCCTCAATGTGTCAGCTCCGTATTCTTTGACGATATCATCTGGGTTTACGACGTTGCCGAAGGACTTCGACATTTTCCTGCCGTCTTCGGCCAAAACTATACCATGAGAAGTGCGACGCTGATATGGTTCTGACGTAGGAGCCACACTAATATCAAAAAGGAATTTATAAATAAAACGCGAGTATAAAAGGTGTAAAGTGGTGTGTTCCATGCCGCCATTGTACCAATCAACCGGCAACCAGTATTTTAACTTCTTTTTATCTGCTAAACCTTTATCATTAGCGGGATCGCAATAACGCATGAAATACCAGTTAGAGCCCGCCCAATTAGGCATAGTATCCGTTTCTCTTTTAGCTATTCCTGCGCATTTGGGGCATTTTACATTGACCCATTCGGCAATCGCCGATAAAGGAGACTCGCCCGTGTGGGAAGGCTGGTATTTTTCAATATAAGGCAATTCCACCGGCAAATCCTTTTCGGGCACAGGGACAATGCCGCACTTAGGGCAATGAATTATCGGCATCGGCTCCCCCCAATAATGCTGGCGCGAAAAAACCCAGTCGCGCAGTTTATATTGAATTGTTTTTTTGCCCAATTTCTTTTTCTCCAATTCTTTGGTGATTTTTTCGATAGCGTCTTTTGAAGATAAACCATCAAATTCGCCCGAATTAATCAAAATACCGTATTCGACGAAAGCCTTTTCTCCGTTTTGAAAAATATCCCAATAATATAAATTATTATCTAAATTAATATAATTTTTAACCTGACCAATCGGAATCCATGCCCCTATGTGATTTATAGTCTCTTCTATAGTAGGATTTACGTGTTTTTCGTCCGCCAACTCTATATAATAACATTCATTTATTCCATAACGATTGACATTTTTGTGGGGCAAAAAATATCTGCCGTGCGCTTCGCCGCCGATCTTTTTAATAGATTTTATATTTTGGTAGCCGGACTCCTCCTTGGCTTCACGGATTGCCGCTTTTTCGTAATTCTCGCCCTCCTCTACGCCACCGATAATAAACGACTTCCATCCTATTTTGTCCCAATCTAAACAATATACCTTGTCTTCTTTCCAATGTTTTATTATCACTAAAACGTTTTTTCTATTTTCAATTTTTATACCATCCCTGATTTTATCGCCGCCTTCTTTATCTTCAAACATCGGCACTATAGTTTGAACAATCTTGATGCCATATTTCTTGGAGAAATCATAGTCTCTTTTATCATGCGCCGGCACCATCATGACAGCTCCCCCGCCATAAGCCGAAATAACGTAATCGCCGATCCAAATTGGTATCTTTTCGTCTGTTAACGGATGTTTACAGAAACTGCCGGTAAAAACGCCGCTCTTCGAGCCTTTTTCCAACTTCTCCCTTTCAAAATCGCTTTTATTCTTCGCGTCTTCAATATAGTTTTTTACTTTAGCTTTATTTTCTTCGGTAACCAGTTTTTCGACCAAAGGATGCTCTGGAGCCAAAACTACAGCTGTCACTCCGAAAAGCGTATCTATTCTTGTCGTAAATACACTAATTGATGACTGAAAGCCAATAATTGGAAAATTGACTTCTGTGCCAAAACTTTTCCCGATCCAGTTGATTTGCTGGGACTTAACTCGCTCAGGAAAATCCAGTTTCTTTAAGTCATCAATCAGCCTATCGGCATAAGCAGTGATTTTTAGCATCCACTGCTTCTGGATTTTTCTTTCCACCGAAGCACCGCAGCGTTCACAGGCACCAGCAACCGCCTCTTCGTTAGCTAGGCCGATTTTGCACGAAGGGCACCAATTAATAGGTATTTCTGCCTGATAAGCCAGGCCCTTTTCGAAAAGCTTAAGAAAAATCCATTGAGTCCATTTATAATATTTGGGGTCGGTCGTATTGATCTCGCGCGACCAATCAAAGGACAAACCCAAACTTTTGAGCTGGCGCTTGAAGTTGGCGATGTTTTTCTCCGTAGCAATTCTGGGGTGGATGCCGTGTTTGATGGCGTAATTTTCCGTGGGCAAACCGAAAGCATCCCAGCCAATCGGAAATAAAACATTGGCTCCCGCCATCCTTTTCTGCCGAGCTATCGCATCTAGGGCGCAATAGGGCCGGCAATGCCCGACATGAAGGCCGTCGCCCGAAGGATAGGGAAATTCCAATAAAAGATATTGTTTCTTGTCCTTAGAAAAATCTTCCGCCTGATAAAATTTCTTTTCCTCCCAGTATTGCTGCCACTTTTTCTCAATTTCTTGAGGATTATAAGAGTCCATATATTTCAGCTTAGCAAAAAAAATCGGCTTTTGAAAGCCGATTTTACTCTTGATTGCCTTGGCTATTTTTGATGTAATCCAGGGCTAAATTTATCCTCTTTTTAATCGCTTCTTCCTTTGACGCCGACTCGTTGATAAAACTAGGCAGGATAATGTATTTTATCCCCTGTTCATCCAAAAATTTCTTGTACCGACGGTCCATCTCCTTCTGGAATCCCAAATCCGGACTCCGCCACTCGTTTAGTTCCATCGGGAACTCAACCGGCAAGTAGAAAACGAAATCATAAGGCGCATTTCCATTAATGAACATCAGAATCGTTTTTTTGATATAATCTTCGAAATCTTCCCGGGAGTAAACCCAGTAATCATAGAGACACTTATCGGCCACCCATGGTTGAGGGGTAATCTGTTCCAATCGCCATTGATGTGAAATCAGCATGATCTGAACTTCCGGCGGTGTCTTCTCATTAATCGTAAAACCCTGCGGAGCAATCTCGTCCGTCACAATATCGTGGATATATTTAGCTCCTAGTTTTTCGGCCAAGCCCTTGGCAAAAGAACTTTTTCCCGTGCCGTGAGAACCAGTGACTACGATTTTCATGTTTTCCTCCTTTAAATTTTAAAGAGTTTTTTAGCGTTCTCGGTTGTAATCCGAGATATTTCTTTATAGCTCAATTCTTTTACTTTGGCAATTTTTTCTGCTACATGTTTGACGAAAAGAGGTTCATTGCGACCCGCCTTCGCCAAGGCTACGGCGGGCAAGGGCGTCAAATAAGGGCAATCTGTTTCAATTAAAATTTTCTCTAAGGGCGTCTTTTTAATAACCTCTTCGAGATTTAATTTAAAAATAATCCCATTGAAGCCGAGGTACAACCCCATTCCCAAGTATTCTTGAGCCTGCTTCCAGCTACCGGTAAAACAATGAACGACTCCCCTAATTCGAGAACCGTTCTCGGACAATATTTTTATCAAATCGTCATGAGCCATGCGGCAGTGAAAAATAACCGGCAAGTCCAGTTCCTCGGCCAGTTTCAATTGCTGAGCGAGGACAATTTTTTGCTTCTCTTTAGACAAAGCGTATTCCGGCTTGTAATCCAAGCCGACCTCTCCTACAGCCACCACCTTTTTAGATTTGGCTAATTCTTTATATTTTTCGTAATCAAACTCTTCTTCGCGAACATGAATCGGGTGGAGCCCTACAGCCGCCCAAACTCCTTTTTCGTGTTTTTCGGCCATCTCCACAGCTCTTTTGCTCGTTGAATACTGGGAACCGACATTAATCATCCAAACGCCGTTATCTAAAGAACGCTGGAGAACTTCCAGGCTGTCTTCTTTATAAGCGTTGAAGTTCAAATGCGCGTGGGTATCAAACAGCATTTTTGTTTTTTCTTAATTTCAACCAAGAAAGCAAAATTGAAATTACCAAAACGGCTAAAATAAAAACGAGAGAAAAAACCAGCGGGATATGATAAATTTGGTTAAAAATCATCTTAAAACCGACAAACGCCAATAAGGCCACTATAGCTTTCTCTAAATAAATGAACTTTGGCAAAAGAGTCACCAAGAAGAAGTAAAGAGCCCTTAAGCCAAGAATAGCGAAGGCATTTGAAGTATAAGCTAAAAAGGGATCTCGAGTAATCGCTAAAACAGCGGGCACGGAGTCCAGGGCAAAAACCAAATCGGCGCTTTCTATTAAAACAAGGGTCAGAAAAAGAGGGGTAAGACACAGGGCTTTCCCCCTTTTAATAAAAAATTTGTCTTCCTTACAGTGTTCATCTATAGGAACGAGCTTTTTAATAATTTTTAAAAACAAATTTTTCTGGGGATCTATCTTTTCGCCTTTTTGGATAAGCAGCTTGAAAGCGGTGAAAATCAGAAATGCTCCAAAAACGTAAAAAAGAAAGTCAAATTTTTGCAAAAGCCAAATACCTCCAAAAATAAAAGCGGCGCGCAGCAAAAAGGCGCCCAGAATCCCGAGTTTTAAAACTTTCTGCTGAAAAAGAACAGGGAGGTTAAAATATGAAAAAATAACCAAAAAAACAAAGAGGTTGTCCAGGCTTAATGATTTTTCCAGCAAATAGGCGGTGAAAAACTCAATAGCTTTACCGTGCCCTAAGAAAAAATAGATCAGGAGATTAAAAAAAAGCGCCAAACCTATCCATCCCAAAGTCCAAAAACCCGCTTCTTTTGACGACATCTCCTTTTTCCTTTTACCCTGGATGTAAAGGTCGAAAAAAACGGCTCCGAGAATAAAAATCGAGAAGATAATCCAGAAAGCTTGGAGAGAAAAAATCATAATTATTTCAAACGAGGCCTGCCCGCATTGCTACACAAAGCGTTGCAGGCGGGGAAACAGCGGTTCGCTCTTTCGAGTTTCTAATTGTTTCAAGATTGTTTCCGAAGTTTTGGGCAAAAATGGTTTTAGTAGTTCTGAAATTTCACTTATAACAAATAATAAGCTCGCGATTATTTCCACCTGTCTTCCGCCCTTTTCCCATAATTTAGTTTTTTCGATTTTTTGGTCGCAAAATTTAATTAGCTGCCAAATGGTGGCGAGGGCCTCGGAAAATTCGAATTTTTCTATTGAATATTTGTATTGTTTTCTTGCAATATTTAAGGCATCCCTATATTCTTCGAGTAAATTCTCTTCGCGTTCAATTTTTGGAACGTTCGGAGTTTGCGGGTGTTTTATCAACCTAGAAACCAAATTACCCAAACCAGAGGCTAAATCGCCGTTATATCTCTCTTTAAATTTTTCTTCGGTAAAATCGCCGTCTTCGGTTGAAGGAATTTCCCGCAAAAGGAAGTATCTTACGGCATCCGTGCCATATTTTTTTACCAATTCAAATGGGTCAACCACGTTGCCTAAACTTTTGGACATTTTCTGCCCGTTAGAAGTAATATAACCGTGGATGAAAATTTCCTTAGGTAAAAGCAGGCTCGCCGAAAGCAATAGGGCTGGCCAATAGACGGCATGAAACCTTAAGATCCCCTTGCCGATAATATGGAGGTCGGCCGGCCAATACTTTTTGAATTTCTTGCTGTTTTCTGCATAGCCCAAAGCGTTAAGATAGTTGCTTAAAGCATCAAACCAAACCCAAATTTTTTGGCTGTCGTCTCCGGACACATCAACGCCCCAATTGCCCGCTCTTTCCGCCGAACGAGAAATACAAATGTCTTCCAAACCGGAATTGATAAAACTTAAAACTTCATTCTTGCGGACTTGAGGAATTATTCTCAACTTGTCTTTTTCGATTAAATCTTTCAGCTGACTTTGGTATTTTGAGAGTCGAAAGAAATAATTTTCCTCTTCGACTAAAACTGGCTTGGTTTGATGTTCGGGGCAAAGTCCGTTATAAAGTTCGCTTTCTTTATAAAATTCTTCACAACCCACGCAATAAAGACCCCGGTATGTTTTTTTATAAATATCCTTCTGACAAGCCTGCCATAATTTCTGCACTCCTTTGACATGGCGTTTTTCGGTGGTGCGAATGAAGTCATCGAAAGACAGATTTAAAATTCCTTTTAACTGATGAAATTTTTCAGAATTACGATCAACTAATTTTTGCACCGGAATACCCTCCTTTCTGGCCGCTTGAACGTTTTTCAGACTATTCTCATCGGTACCGGTCAAAAAGAAAACGTCCTCGCCTAAAAATCTGTGGTAGCGAGCCAACGTGTCCGCTTGAACCTTTTCTAAAGCATGGCCGAGATGAGGCAAGGCGTTGACGTAGTAGATAGCGGTAGTGAGATAAAATTTCTTTTCCATGGTATAATTTAACTGATTTTATCTTATCACACTTTTATTAATTTTCTATGCTTTTGACTCCCCACATTTTAGCCGGCGTCGCAATTATAATTTTAGTCCAAAATCCAATTTTGGGACTTATTTTTGTTCTGCTGAGTCATTATTTCTTGGATCTTTTTCCGCATAAGGAATATACCATCAAAACCATCAGGGCCGGACAATGGCCCAAATCCCTGCCAGATTTCTTAAAGGTGTTTTTAGACATCGTTTTGGGACTGATGATCGTTTTTTTCACAACCGGCTATTCCCCGCTAATCCTGTTAGCTAGCGCCGTGTCGCTCTTGCCCGACGGCCTGACTATACTTCACTGTATCTTCCCAGCAAACAGCTTATTAAGTAAACATTTAAAAATACATGCGGCGATCAATGCCGTTTGCGAAAATAAAAGAATCCCCGCCTTTTGGGGAATCGTCAGCCAAGTTCTTATAGTAGCCGTCGCTATTTATCTCCTATTACAACCACAAACTCTCCTCTAATCTCGTCCTTCGCCAATTCGGCTAAAACATCCTTGGCCGAACCGCGATAAACAGTTTCGAATTTTTTGGTCAATTCGCGGCCAACCACAATTTTTCTCGCCGTCAATAAATCAATTTCTTTGAGGGTTTTTATAATGCGGTAAGGCGATTCATAAAATACCACTGGGTATCTTGAATTAACCGCTTCTTCAAAAAACTTTTTCCTTTTTTTCTTGACCGGCGGAAAGCCCAAAAAAACAAACCTGTCCATCGAGAAACCGGCGATGGAAGCCGCCGCCGTTAAGGCGCTCGGTCCGGGGATTGGCACTATTTCTATTGATCGAGGCCCGACCTCAATCAATTTGGCTACGAGCTTGTTCCCGGGATCGGAAATGCCGGGGGTGCCCGCGTCAGAAGCCAAGGCCAGATTTTTGCCTTCTTTAAGAAAACTGATAATTTCTTCGATCTTTTTAATTTCGGTGTGCTGATGATAACTCATAGTTTTCGTTTTAATCTCGTAACGAGTAAGTAGTTTTTGCGTCACTCTCGTGTCTTCGCACAAAATTAAATCAACCTCCGATAATATTCGGAGGGTGCGTTTTGAAATATCTTCCAAGTTCCCGATGGGGGTAGCGACGATATAAAGAATGCCCATTGATGATTATAAAACAGTGGCTTGTTCTTTTTCTTCTTTCCGTTTTTTCAAGAAATCCCTGACAAATTCAAACAAAATGCCGGCGACAGGAATTGCCAACAGCGCTCCCATAAAACCCCATAATTTCGCCCCGACCATCACTGAAATTAATACCAAGACTGGTGGAAGCCCTATGAATTTTTTAGTTAAAACAGGACTCAGAATATAGCCCTCGATTTGCTGAATGATAATAAAAGCGATGATAAAAAACATGGCCTTGGTCCAGGAAGTCGCCGCCACCAAAATGGCGACAGCCGCCCCGACGGCAACCGGACCAATAATGGGAACCATATTTAAAACTCCCGCTAAAAGCCCGAAAGAAACGGCGTATTTGATATTCAAGACATAGCACGTTACATAAGTCATCAAGCCGACAAACAAGCAGCATAAAATCCTTGAACCGAACCAGCCGCTAACCTTTTTTTGGGACTTCGCCCAAAGACTCAAGGCGAATGCCTCATATCTTTTCGGAGAAAGGACACCAATCACTCTATCTAAACTCTTTTCTTCTAAGGAAAGGAAAAGGGCGATGGTAAAAATAGTTACGGCGGAAATTATGCTTCCGAAAATCACACCTATGGCGCTGAAGATGTTAGCCGAAGCTTTAGTTAGCCCTTGCTCAAAAGTTTTAGTAAAAGCGTCAATGTTCTCAAAAGCCTGAATACCCAATCCTCGGAGCGGCGTTGATAATTTATCAAAATACTCCGGGAAAAACTGGGAAAACTGCTGGATTTCCGTCACAAAAATCGGAGCAATAGCATAGATAAGAAAACCGATGGTGACAAAAAGCACCACATAAATCAGGACGGTGGCCAACACCCTGGGGAAATGCTTCTTTTGCAGAAAATCAATGGCTGGATTAAATAAAACAGAGATAATCAAACCGAAAATCACCCAAATCAAAATATCCCTTATTAAGTAAACGAGATAAAAGGTAAAAAAGGCAATCGCCATTTTTAAGATCGTTTCCCAAGAAATATCGAGTACTTTTGACTGATTCATCGGTTGTTTACAGCTTTAATATTTTTTCGAAAAGACTCTTGTCTTTAAATGGTCCCACCAGGGCCAGGTTGAGGTTTTTTTCCTGAAAAATGTCTTGAGCGACCGCCATAACGTCGTGGAAGGAGACTTTATCAATTTTAGCATATATTTCCTTTGGTGTTAAAATCTTTTTTTCTAAAAGCTCCTGTACTCCGTAAAAGGAGGCCAAGTCATCCGAACTCTCCAAAACGAGGGCTGTTTTTCCTTTGATGTAATCTTTGGCTTTTTTCAATTCCCCGTCAGCTATTTTCTCCCGTGCAATTTTCCGATATTCTTTCAAAATAGTGGTAATGGCTTTCTCGACGTTCTTATTATCTACGCCGGCCCGCGTTGCTAAAAATCCGGTGTCGGAGTTCGCTTCGGCTTCCGTTCTTACATAATACGCCAATCCTAAGTTTTCCCTAACCTCAATAAAAAGACGGGAACTCATCATTCCTCCCAAAATGATGCTTAAAACATCCTGCGCGTATCTTTTGGGATGAAAAACATTATACCCTCTCGCGCCCAAGCAAAGATGGGTCTGGTCTGTTTCCTTGAAGTGAACCAACAGTTCCGGCCGAGTTTGTCTTTCAACAACCTTTTCTTTACCTCCAGATTTCGTGTTTTTTATTTCGGCAAAACTCTTTTTCACTTCGTTAATAGCCCGCGTTCCCGGGAAATTGCCTGCGATGCAAACAATGGTATTTTGGGCAACGTAGTGACTGGACATATAGCTTGCTAATTTTTCGCGATCTATCTTCCTGACGCTTTCTTTTGTACCGGCGATGTCCCAACCGGCCGGCTGATCGCCATAAAGCAGTTTTGACCACAAAGTTGAAACGTAGGCCATCGGATTATCATAGACCATATTAATCTCCTCGATAATCACGCCCTTTTCTTTGGCGATTTCCTGTTCGGGCAAAAGACTGTGAAGATAAATATCCGAAACCCAATCTAGGGCTAAATCGAGGTGGAGAGCCGCAACTTTGGCGAAGTATCCCGTACATTCTTCTCCGGTAAAAGCATTATAAATACCCCCGACTTTATCCAGAGTTTCGGCAATCGTTATTTTATCCGGTCTTTTCTTGGTTCCTTTAAAAAACATGTGCTCCAGAAAATGCGAGATGCCGCTGATTTCCTTCGTCTCGTATTTGGAACCCGTGCCCACCAACGCCAAAACCGTCACGGCCTGGGTACTCTTTTGCGGCACGGTAATGATTCTCAAACCGTTTTTAAGCGTTGTCTTTTTAAACATTATCGTTTAATTTTGCGCTGATAGTCGCAATTAATTTACTAATTTCAATTCTTTCTTGCTGCATGGTGTCTCTATCGCGGATAGTGACGGCATTATCTTTTAAGGTATCGAAATCACAGGTTATGCAAAAAACCGTGCCGATTTCATCTTGCCGGCGATACCTTCGTCCAATGGAGCCCGCTTCATCGTATTGGACCGAAAAATGCGGTTTCAATAAATCGTAAACTTCCCTGGCTTTTTTGACGACCTCGGGCTTGTTTTTAACCAGAGGCAGGACCGCGGCCTTAATCGGAGCGATTTTTTTATCCAAGCGCAAAACTATTTCCTCCTCTTTTACCGATTCGGTGGTAGTTGTCCGGCCTCCCTTAATTTCCTCATAAGCCTGGACCAATAAGGCGAGCATCAGTCTTTCTATGCCC
>Ga0209518_1001190_pt1 | contig 29358 bp, 28 predicted proteins | sample RifGroB1_FD_183993 | JGI IMG/M metagenome (GOLD analysis project Ga0209518, IMG submission 183993) | Groundwater microbial communities from Rifle, Colorado, USA - Groundwater B1 (SPAdes) (version 2) | ecosystem: Environmental > Aquatic > Deep subsurface > Groundwater | place: Rifle, Colorado...
AATCAATAGACATTTTTACATTTTCATCTCCAATTCTTAACCATGTAATTTTTTCAATTATTAATTTATATAATTGATTTTTTTCTTCAGATGTAATATCTTCTCTATTTAAATTATTTAATACTTTACTATACACAAAAATCTTTTCTTCCTTAGTTTTAACTTCATCATTACTTAATTCATTTTCTAATTCATTTATCTCAATATTAACTTTGTCAATATCATTTTCCCATTTAGATTTTCTTTCTAACCATTGTTCTCTAGTATAATCTCCTAATTCATACGCTTCATTTACTTTACCTAAAGCTAATTTAAACTTATTTAATTGTTTGTTTTTTTGTTTTATCATTAATTCTATTTTTGTATTATCTTTACTTGAACCATCTGTAATTTCATTAATTAATCTATCGTGTTCTTTAACTATTTCTTCCCAAACTATTTTTGATATTTCTTCAACATTGTGCTTCTATGGTTTTTACTGGTAAATGGCAATTCTCAACAACAATCCACCTATCTCTAGGATAATTAATTATCTTTTCTCCTTTACGAGTATTCCCCTTTGATTTATTGCTAATAATCTTCCCCAAATGAGTTTCATTAAGTAATATACGTTGAACTACATTTCCATGCCATTTAGTGCCTCTCTCATAAGGCGTAGGAATACCTAATTTATTTAATTCAATTGCAACACTTTCAACTGTTAATAATTTATCAAGAAATAGAGACTTAATTAAATTATAAGTCGATAATTTTTCTTCATCTATAATTAAGCCTTTTGTTTGAAGATTATATTTATATGGGATGGGTGCTGTTCCATTTGTCCAATTACCCATCTTGCTTCCTATTTTCTTGCCACGTAACATTCTTCTTTTAATCATCTTATATTCCTGGCGACTCATAAAAGAAATTAATTCCAGAAATGTTTCATCATCTTCATTTTCTAAATTATAAACTTTATTAGGAGTAATAATTAATGTGCCAGACTTTTTAAATATTCTTTTAATTTTTCCACTATCTTCTTCTGAACCTCTTGATAACCTGTCATAATCTAAAACTAATACAGCATCAAATAAATCATTTTCTATATCTTCAAGCAATTTAATCATTTCTGGTCTTCCGTCAATACTATCACCAGAAGCAATTTCTTTATAAATTACATATCTTAAATTATGTTTTTTCGCGAAATCAACTAAAATTTCATTATGCTTCTCTAAAGTTTCATCAGTTTCTTCTTGACCTTTTGCTCTTGATTTACGTAAATAAATAGCAATATCTTTAATAATTTCAGATAATTTATTTTCCATGATATTACCACCTTTGAAATAATGTTATGGAATAGTATTCTACATGAAAAGTAAATTATCCTTTTTTAAAAATTGTAAAATTATGAAGGTAAAAATTTTATAATTTATTAAATAATACATAATACATAAAATAAGTTATATTTGTGGATGTGAGAGCATAAATATATTAAAATGTAGAGTGGAATATTTAGCAATAAAAAATAAGGTAGGATATTTGTTAAATTTTTTAAAATTTTATTGATTTAGTATGTATAAAAATTCAACAAAATGATATAATTAGAATAAGATGATTAAAAGTATTAAAAATGATAATAGGAGAGTGAAATTAATGGGTGTTGCTGAGAAGGAGATTGGAATGGAGAATGAAGAGTGGGAACTTCCTTTACGTCCATTATACAAAAATGGTGAGATAGTAAGGTATACAGGTAATGTATCATTAGGATTGCTAAGTTCAATGTATCGTTCTGGACAGATTTACTATAACCCTTTAAAACAACGAGGAACTAAATTAGCAAAAGATGGAACAACAATAGAACCATTCGTTATTAAATCCAAAGTTAAAGAAATAACTACAAGTATATTATCAAATAAGTTTTTTGGTAATTTGATTACGTTAAATCTTAGAAAAGAAGAAAATCCTGAATTATTTTTTGACAAAACCACAGGTATTCTTCATGGGAAAAATAGATTCGAATTAATTGATGGGTGCCATCGTCTAACTAGTGGTTTATTTATTCTAAATAAATGGGAAAAACTTAAAGAAAAAGATAAGCACTTATTAGTAAATCCTTATCAGTATGAGATGATTTTAAGTGTAGAAATATTATCGGATCAAGATTCATCAGCACTTTTTAGTGAGTACAATAGTAAGCAGACAAAAGTAAATTCCAACGTATGTCACTTTTTAGATGTTTACGATCTATCAAATACAGTTGCAAGAAGATTAGTAGATGAATCTGAATTAAGAGGTAAAATTAAAATTGGTTCAGGTTCAATAAGAGCGAAAGGGAATAATGACCTAACTAATTTTGCAAAAATTTATGAAGGTATTAAAAACAATTTTAGAGATAAAATATTAACAAAAAACGAAGCAGATAAAGTTGCGGATTATTTAGTTTTATTTTGGAATGAATTAATAAACCTTCTACCAGAATATTTCGGTCAAATTGATAATCGTCAAGAAATGCGTGATAAAGATTTAACAATTCAACAAATAACATTTAATGCTTATTTTGCACTTGCTAGAAAATTATATGGATTAGAAAATTGGCAGGAAAAATTAGCAAAATTAAAAGAACCTGTGCAAGTAGAAGGATTTAGAGGATATATATTTTCCAAAGACAATCCTTGGTGGTCTGAGTGCTTCAGAATCAAAAATGGGATACCAATGGTCATTAACAGTAGTAGTACAATTCGTGCAGTTACTAAACATGTTGTTGGGCATATTGTTCCAGAGGAAAAGGTTAAAAGTGAATAGTAATAATACCCTTACTCGTTTTAATATTTTGAGTAAGGGTATTATATTTATATTTTTAAAAAATCACAACTCCCTACCACACATAGGACAATATTTAATAATCAATTCATCTAGTACACTTGCTCCAAAATCATCAGATTCAAATAAAATTATATTATTATTTTGAAAATATAAGAAATATTCTTTATCCCTGAAGTTAGAAGACATTAATACGTTTGATCGAGAACAAAATTTACATTCTATATCTATGTTATTTAATGGTTTAGTTAAAACATTCATATTATTATTTCTCCTTTAAATTATTCACCTATATAAATATAAAAATATATAAAAACAAAGACACAAAACATTTTGTCTGTATTAAATTATAGCGTTTAAACGCAATAATTATAATCCATCCAATATTGAAAAAAGTTAAAGGTGAATAGTAATTATACCCTTACTCAAAATATTAAAACAAGTAAGGTATAATTATGTAAAATTAATTTAATTTACTTAATTCTTTATCTAAAATTTTCTCAATATTATCAAAATCCCAATACCAAATCTCTAATAGATTTATATTGTTAATCTGTGCATATTCTCTTTTACGCTTGTCATGCTCTTGTTGTATTTTAAATTCTTCTTCAGTTTGTTGATAAGCAGTTCCATCATGAAATTCACCTTGATATTCTACAAGAAGATTATATTGAGGCAAATAAAAATCATAAGAGAGATTTCCACCACCTAATCCTATAAGAAATTCAAATTCTTTTTGATGGATATAATACTCATTTCTTGAATCAAATACTTTTTTACATTCTTTTTCTCCTTTAGATTCATTACATATCGGACAACCAGTATTATTACCATTACTTCCATTACTTCTATTTGCAGGACTAGTGTTCCATATATGATTAATATCATTGCCACATTGCCACCAAACAGGCAAATGACTCTTACTTGTTATATCGTAAGGAGTTAAATTGCCATTTAATGTTGGATGCCATTCTTTTGCCAAATCAGGATTTTTTGTGGCAAGACAATTTGATAGACATACTTGTTGTCCAGCACATATTCCACAACCTTGACCGCTTAAAATTGCTTCCCAGTTACATTTAAAAATTTCATTGCATCCTTGTTTCAAACATTTCCATTGTAATTTTATATCCGATCCTTCATATTTATCACTAACTAATTCAAATGGTTTATTGTTTAATTTACACCAAAGTTTAATATTTTTAATTGTATATGGATTAGATTTATGAAATTTACATGGATTAATACCTTTTTTTATCCATGTAAATTTAGAATAATAAAAATATCCATCTTTGTCTTTTAAAATTAATTTACTAATTGCACTTATATACTCTTTACTAATTAATTCATATCCTAATTCACTAACAATTTTATTTACATATTTAATATTATAAGCCATAATTTATCAAATCCTTTCCTTTATAAAGATTTAAAAAATGGAACGAGGGACTAAACTGTAAAGGTCAGTCAATCCCTCGTTTTACCCAACATTGAGTTAGCTACCTCAAATGTCAGAACCAAATTAACTTCATTATCATCAAACAAAAAAGACACCTATTTCTAGGTGTCTTTGAATAAAATTATATTTTTACATTTTAATTTTTTTCTTACAATAATTTTAATTAGGGACAATTTAGGTGTAACCCTATTTAAAGAGGTTTACATTAATATTGTCCCTATAATTATATTATTAATTTAATTAATTTATATTTCTATTTTTTCAATTATCCAATATCTTTTATTATTACTTTTCTTAGGTATAATTATATAATTTAAATTAATCATTTTTAATCCTTCATTTAATTTATTATAACTTTTCTGCAATTTACCATTAACTTTTAAATCTATTTTTTCAATCAATTCCTTTTGATCTTCTTTATATAATCTCTTACCAACAATTGATTCTAAATATCTTTCTAATTCATCTATTTTATTTTGTTCTTCTATTACTCTATAAAAATCAATACCAAAAATACCTTTTAAATATTCACAATAACCATATTTGCCAAAATCCTTTATTAATTCAATTTCTTTTAAATCTTCTTCACATTTAAAAACCATTAATCCATTTATTTTCTTCGTTCCTTTATCATTCTCTTGAACAATAGAATCATAAACTATATTAGAAAAATCATACTGTCTAGGAAATTCTAATATAAATTCTTTGATGGTATGTTTCTTTAAGAAATTTGCCATTGTTAATCTCTTTTTTATTTGTGTTTCTTTACCACCTAGAAAATTATTACTAATTATTTTTATGTATAAATTTATATTATCATTTTCATTCTGAATTCTTTTTCTTCCAATACACTGAATTAATGTGCCAGTATCTTCAACTTCGCATATGACATGTTGTAATTCTAAGTCAATTAAATTCACTCCTGCATCCATACATGTCGTAGTTATTAGTATTAAATCATTAAATTTTTCATTTGTAAGCATATTTTTAATTTTCTCTTTATCTACATATTTATAATAATCATTATTATTTTTACTACAATTAAACAAACAATAATCTTTATATTTATTGTATAATTCATATGCTTTCTTTGCAGATTGAATAAAAAATATTGCTTTTTCTTTTCTTTGAATTATTTCTTCTATAAAACTTGTAAATGTATCATCGTTATAGAAAAAAGATAAACTATTAATAAAATTAAATTCAATTGGTAATTCATAATCTATTGTTTCTATACTTTTAAATTCATTAATATATCTTTTCATATTATCACCTGTCGCACTCATAAATATTTTTGTAGCAAATTGTTGACTTAATATTAAATCAAGTGACATATCAGTAGTTTTTGAAAATGAAGCATCACCCATAAAATAATGAAATTCATCACAAACAATATATTGATATTCACTTAAATCATTTTTATATCTATATAATTCTTTATATTCTAATTTTTGATATGTTTTTATATCTATAATATCAGATTTATTATCTCTTGTAATTTCATCAATAAATTGTTCAGTACAGTTACATCTATGTATTAACATTAATATTTTATTGTTTTCTCTTTTAGCAATATTATATAGTGAATTTTTAATTAACCAACTTTTCCCTACTCCTGTACCTGCTTTTATAGTAATACAATCTCCTGCACCCCATTTATCTATTTCATCCATTGTTACAATGTCACTTACTCTTAGCATAATTAAATGCCTCCCTTATCATATATTTTTCTTACTTTTTACTTCTCAAATATTCACACAAATATCCCTTAACAATTTTCAATACAATACTTTTTGATTTACCAAATTTATTAGGATTAACTTGAATATTATTATTTTGAAAATCTTTAAATAAACTAATTAATTCTTCTTTAATCCCTTCAAAATGTAGAAATACTTTTGCTTTATTACCACGTTTCTCAACAATATCAAATCCATTAATTTCATAACCTAAATAATGCAAATAAGCACAAAAATTTGAATCAGAATATCTGAATAAAACTTTTTCCATAATTAAATGCACTCCTTTAATATTATTTTTGTTTTTGTTTTTACTTAATAAAAAAATCTATAAGCAGAAAGTGTCAAGGAAAACACCTTGTCGGTACGTCTACCTATCTGCTTATTTGAGTTTAATATTTCAACACAAAAAGGAGTATCCAAATTTAATTGAATACCCTAATTTCTATTGAAATATTAAACTTATAAATTTATATTATCATTCTAATATTCCTTATCTAAATTCAAATTTTACTTTAATTCTGCTAATCTCTTTTGTCCTAAATCAAAATATTTATCATCATTTTCAAATCCAATAAAATTTCTATTAGTATTAAGAGCAGCGACAGCGGTTGTGAACGATCCCATACAATTATCTAAAACTAAATCTCCTTCATTTGTGTATGTTTTAATTAACCATTCAAATAAATCAACTGGTTTTTGCGTAGGATGTATTTTTTCTTTTTGATTGCCATTATAACAATAATAAATAGATTTAGGATATTTTTTATCTGTTTTATATGTAATTTTTTCATGACTCTCTCTTTGAAATGCTTTTCCACTACTACTCATAAAGTAATTTCTTGGTTTCTCCATATTCTCCATTTGAGGAATATATTTCATATTTCTTTTGCTACCATTTGCAGTTGCTCCTTTACTAAATATACAAATATCTTCATGAGTAGTTAATGGTTTTAATTTTGCTGTAAAAATATTTCCTGCTTTCCCTTTATCCCATACTAGACTGTATTTAAAAAGAGATAAATTGCTACATATTAATTTACTTGTAAAAGGTTGACTTGCAGTTAAAACTATTGCACCATCATCTTTGATAATACGTTCATACTGTTCCCATAATGGTTCAAATGGAATTATAGTATCCCATTTGCCCATATCTTTTTTATAAGGGAGATCACAAATTATACAATCCACACTCTTATCATCAATCAAACACATACCTTTCTCACCAATACAATTTTCTTTGTAAACCTTATTAATTTCTAACATATTAATATCCCATCCTTTACAATTTATTTTTAATACATTTTTAAATACATTTCATAACTTTGTCCTTATAATTTTCATATATAAATAAAAACTAGATGTCAGAGAACAAGGACGAAATTCTCTTTTTTAATAGATGATCAGTCTACCAAGACATCTAGTAAAATTATCAAATTTAACAAAACAAAAAAAGGAGAGAATTTTATTAATCTCTCCTTAATCACCTTAATCACAAATAAACTATTAAATTTTCACTAAATCCCACACTCAATTTCCCCACACATACATTTAGTCCTAATTAAAATTAACTACCGAAATAACCAAAAAATATCACACATTTTAAATATTACAAATATATCCAACATACAAACTGTTGTTATATAAGGGTTTGTTGAATGTATGATTTTTGAAATAATTTGATATTATTTGGTATTGAGGCATGAAAATATCCCTACAAAAAATAATTTAAAATTTTAGTTATAAACTTATTCTTATTTGAATATATATAAATTGTCGGGAAAATAATTCCTAGTTACTAGACGGGATAAGACAAAGAAAATCCCACATGTAAACCCTTACTTTTTATAGTAGGGGGGTTTATGTGTTTTATAGTGTAAATTTTAGATCATGATAAAAAACAAATTGATCTAGATATTACAATTAAACTTAATCATTAAACCTCGATAAATTAGGTATAAACATATCAATAATTATTTCTTCATCTGATTTAATATTAAATATTTTATTTATAATTTGTTTTAGTTTATTTGTAATTATAAAGTTATTGTTTAAAATATAAATCCTACTCCTTTGAGTTTATTTTAAATTTATTGTATTAACCAAACTACTTAAATTTGGAATAAATAATTTTACAGCATCAGCAGATACCATTACTTCATCATCAAGTAAATTTACAACTTTCTCATCAGGTTTAGTATTAAATAGTTTATTTACTAATTCTATCAATTTACTATTATCATTTTTAGTATTATTAATCATATTATCATTCTCCTTTTACTCTAATTTACTACTACCTAATTTCTTAATTCCATCAATAATTTTACTCGCAAATTCTTCCATATTAACATTTGGTAAACTACCACTATTAATTTTTATATTTTTAGAATCCTTTAAATTAATTATTATTTCACTCAGATTAATATCCTGAAATAATTCATTATATGTTTTATTTGGAATAATACATGGTAATGGAAAACCATTATCAAAATTAGCAATTATACCACCGCTAAAAATTTTTTCTACTATATTCATAATTTTACTCATGATTTACCTCCCTTACATTCCATTTAATTACCAAATAAAATTCAATACCATGAATAGGGGAGAAGTGGGGGAGTGGCATAGAGGACGTTAAATTATATTTTTAATATATTATTCTTATCACTCTTTGCTTTTTCAACCTCACTTTTAATCACTTCACTAATTTCACCACTATCAGATTTACCATTCTTATTCATCAATGTTTCGACACTTTTATAACTAACACCTGACAAAATACAACCATTAATGAGTGTTATAAATATTTCTTCACCATTATGAAAATCTGTGCCTAAGAAATATTTTGATAAAAATAATAGTACTTGACTAATTACGAAGACTAGGTATTTAGTAGACAATGTCCTATCAAATACTTTAGTAAAAATATTGTCTACGATATCTTTAAAATTTTGTACGAGTAATATTACCACTAATATAAGACCAGACATTGTAGAGAGATTTTCTATAGTTACAAACTGTTCCATAATAAAACACCTTCCTTTATTATATTATTTAATACTATAATCTACTTAATTACAACCTTTCTATCAATCACATCCCATTCAACTGTTTTACCTAAATTTTCTGCCAAATCCCTTACTGGACAAAAACTTTTATCGTCAATTAATTGACCATTAATTATATTACCATTAACATCAATCTTAACTATATTGTCTTTTATGAAAATAGTATGTATATTTTCGTCATAATTTAATATTTTAGAGAATAGGTTGATAATATCTCTTGTTTTTACATAGGAAATATCATTAATTATGTAATTCTCTATTTCTTTATTTTCTCCGTTATAATTAAATTTGATTGTATTTTTTGTGTTTAAGATACTCATATCTAAATCAATCTGCTTATTAATTTTATTGTCTTTATATTTAACTCCAAAATATTCACAAACTGCTTTACAATGTGATTCTGCTAATATTTCCAATTTATTATCATCTTTTGCCCATAAATATTCTGTAGGATGATCCACAAATCCGTTCTCACTAAGCACAGTAGGATATTTTGTACGTTTAATTATACCCACTCCAATATTCGTTTTTTTCAATCCTCTATTAACCATACCTGTATCTTTTACTAATTGATTTAATAATATATCAGCAAACTTTAATGTAGTAGATTGATGATATCCTGGTGCTACATCTGAATATAATACCTCTATTCCATGTCCTCCACCTGCATTAAAATGTAAACTTATTGCTAAATCACATTTATTATTGTTTACAAAATTAATTTGTGCATTAACATCTCTATCATTTAATAGATTAACCTTAAATCCATTAAATTCTAATTTAGATTTTAATTTATTTGCTAATATTTTTGTTCCATTCGCTTCTTGTGTACCATTTTTGTTTGTTGCTCCAGGATCATAAGGAATTCCTTTGATATTACTAATTCCATGACCAGGAAGTAAATTTATTGTTAACATGTTATTATTCTCCTTTAATAAAATTTATATTATTAATAAATTATTATTTTGCAATTTTATGTATTCATCATAATACATCCATTTAAGATTTTCATTAGTTGCAGGATGTTTACCTGCGTACTTTGTTTTACCATTGCAATATTGAGATATTGTAGTTGTATTATATTTTTTAGATGCTTCTACAATACTATTAAAAATTTCTCCTGTATTTAAACATATAACTATTTTATAATTATATTTCTTATTCAATAAAGCAGTACTAGAATCATAATCACACCATCCAATTTTAGCACCTTGTTTAAGATATCTAATTATTGTTGTTTTATGCATTTTTAATATTTTCCCTATTTGAAATGTACTTTTAATACCATTATTCCATAATTCACTTGCTTTTTTAACCAAACTATTAAAAGCAAATTCATTGCATTTATTCCAATCTATATCATTTTCTTTAAAATTTAATAATTTAGGCAAGACTGATTCCATAATAGATTTTTTAATATATTCTGATGTAGAATACCTACAATCTAAAATTATATAATTTTTTATATTATTTATATTTGCTAATCGTTCTTTCATAATATCATTTTCTTGTACTTCTTTTAATGTTTTTATATGTTTTTTAGAAGTTTTAATTCTATTAAACCCTTCTTTATAATGTTGTAATCCATGTGTTTCTATTATACAATTTATATTATCAACATAAAAATCATATTTATATTTATCACACCAACTAAAAGTTATTTTTGTTAATTGTGTTTGAAAATTATTATTAAGCAATTGCTCTAAAAAACTAAACATAAATTTTTCACAGAATGACTTTCCATCACTACACCTATTACAACTAAACCCTTGTCTATTTAATACATTTGGACTTATTAATTTTTTATATCCACAATCAGGACATTTCATAGGTATTTTTTCATTTGAGCCAGTAGAATATTTATATCCATCCTTTTTATTAATTAAATATTTAATTAAATGTGGATGTGTGATTATAATAGTATTACATTGATCGCAATTTAAACTTCCGTTTTGACCTCTTGTAAAACCTTTTGTATTCTTTAATTCACTTTTATGTTCAGAATAGTCTAAGCATTTAAACCAATATCCTTTTTTATCAAATCCCATAGAACCATAACTTATATCCTTTGGGCTTAATTGTTCCCCATATTTATTTATGTTTAAATCATAATCCCATCTTTCCATTATTTTATCTGCTTCTTCTTTGGATAGATTTTCATAGCACCAGTCATAAAATGATTTTCCATTTTTTAATTTTGTTTTTTCTACCATTTTCAACTGCATATAATTTTTGAGAGCATTTATTGCAATAATATTTACCATCTTTATGTACATGATTTAAATATCTATACAAAGACATAGGTTTTAAATATGGGTCTTTACAATCTTCACAATCACACTTAACATCAACTTTTACATTACTACCATTAGTTAAATCTTCAACTATTACTTTAAATTCATTACCCATTTTAGTAAAAGGATAACCTTTATTTTCATAATGTTTTTTAATTCTAGAATTCCATTTTACTAATACTATTTTTGATAATAACATATATTTAAATCCTCCTTTTTGTATGTAAATTAAAATAAATAAAAAAAAATAAAAAGAAGTTAAACTCTAACTAATTGTTTAACTTCTTTCATACATTTTATAAAATTGTTTAAATACTCATCTCGTTTCCACTTACCAATTAATTCATCTAATTTACTATCAACTTCAAAATAAAAAATTGTTTTGCCAGTATCTTTATGTTTATTAGTCTTTATAATATCTAATCCATTCATTTTTAGATAACTAACCAATGGGATAGAATAGAAATATTGAAGTTTTTTATTCATATAATCAATCCTTTAAATATTTTATTGATTTAGCAATATTATTTCATTGCCATGTAAATACTTCCACCAATAGTTGCTAAACCACCGAAAAATAAAATTATTTGTATATATACTTTGCTTTTACCGTCAATTTTTGCTACCTCGACCTTTGCAATGTTGTCCTGTTTATTAATTATCAGTGAATTTAATCCAGTTAACATTGCATTATGGTTGGTTAACATTTGTGACTCAATTTTATCCATACTTTTTTTTAAATATTCTTGTCCTTGTTTTACATTAGCAAGTGATTCTTCTTGTTTTGCCCAAGAAATTTCTAATGACTTTAACCTTCCATCATGATCACGTAGCAAATCACCAAATTCATCAAACTTCTCTTTTATCAATTCTTCATCCACTTCATTACCACATCCTTTCGTATTATTAATCAATTCCTCCGTTCTTTCCACAAAATTATTTTCATTATTTATCATAAAACACTTTACAACTCCTCTCATTATGCTGTATAATTAAATTCACACAATAATAAGTGCATTTTATTATTGCTGTTAATAAGTATAGTGGAGTGAGAGTGATTCCACTATACTTTCAAAATACATATTAAATCATAATCCGCATTTCAAAAACTTAATAATATATTAATTTAAATTTAGAATCTCAATTAAATCTCTGAGAGAGCCAATGAGCACCAGAGAAGCTTATTTTGAGATTCTATTTATATTTAATCAAAAATACCAAAATCCTCACACATCACAAACCCTTATAAATCAACACTTTGTAAAATCAAAGATCATGATAAAAGTTTGTTTTATTCAAATATTAACAATTATATTATTACTGATAAAAAGATATTTATTATAATATTGTTGTTTGTTATAATAAGTAATTTTAACATAATTTTATTTTTATCAAATGATAGAATATAAAATCTTTTTCAATTATATTTTCATTTTTCAACTAACTAAAAATGAAAGAAAAATATAACGAATAATTTATAATATACTATTTTCTAATTTACCATTAAACTATTTATTATCTAAAAATATTAATATTTAATTTAAATTAATCAATCCTTGTTCCTGTTAAAATATCATAAACTGTATTAGCTAACATACTATATCCTTCTTCAGTTGGGTGCCTACCATCAGCAATATAACTTAAGTCTCCATCATTTAAAGCCCAATATCTGTCGTGTACTTGTACCCCAAGTGTTGTAGCTAAATATTTTATTTCGATATTCCAATCATCAACTAAATCGTAATTAGTTTGATCTATAGCAAGTGGTGGCAATGTTGCCAAGATAGGAATAATATTATTATTTTTCAATGTATTAATAATAGTTGTTAAATTTACTAAATAAGTAGATAGTGTAACACCGTTTCTTATATCATTTGTACCAAAAGCAATAATACAAATATCTGGATGATCTGCTATTATTGTTGATATTCTATTTATTCCATCGGCAGTTGTTTCTCCAGATATACCTCTATTTGCAACAAAAATCCCTTTGTCAACTTCCTTAAAACTTATTTTTGTAACTTTCAAACTCTCACCATTTACCGCATTATTTAATCTTACACCAAAAACAAACCTATCAAATGTAGGTTTATTTATATTGTAATAATTTAAATCTGCGATAAATGTAACTTTATTTACGGTTGTAGATACTTCTACAAAACTTGCTGTATTCACTTCATCAAGTTGTACATTTGAGGAGTTATATAATATAATCCTTGGATCAATTTTTCTATTTAGACAATTAGAGACATCAAATTCTAAATCAAATAAATATTTTTTATTTACGTATGGATATTTATTTGCTATGTATCCTGTGACAAATCTCGGATTAAATTCTTCTACCGTAGCATTTAATACATATGCATTATCTATAAAAGATACATTACTTGTGTTTAGTGAAAATGAATCAAATAGTTCAGTTGTCTTTTTTAAACTACTTTCTTTTACTTTTACAATATTTATATTAGTATCAGCATCTAATCTAATACCAAGTCTAAATTTTGTTGCCCCATTATGTCTTTCAAGTAATAAAATAGTGTTAATGTAAATATCAAAAGTTTTATATATTCCATCTGAATTAACTAAAGATATAGATAAATCCTCATCGCCTATCTGTACATTACTTGAATCGGCAGCATATAGTCTTGCTTTAATCTGAAAATCATTTGAATTTATTGTTTCTAACTGAAACGAATATTTATAATTTGATGTTGTATCTATAACTATCCAGTCTATAACGTATCGAGGCGAAACTTCTGTACTTCCAGATGTTAATATATATTCATCTGTACCACTATCATAAGTTACTCCTATTCCTAACATTTGATTAGTAGTAGAATAATATTCTATTGTATCATCTGCTTCAGTTATATGCGTTAAATCATTATTATTATTTATTAATTGCATTAACTGTGTAGGGTAAGACTTAAAATTATCTAACATACCATAGCCATATGTTATACTATCACCAAAACACGATACTATCGAAAGATTTTTGTTTAAAAAAGTAAAATAATTTTTTGCAGGAATACGATGTTGTACATATTTTCCAAGTTTCGTACTATCAATCAAATGTGTACTAAAAGCAGCTTGATTAGCAAATCCAGATACATTAATCTTTTGAAAATATGCCCAATTATTCCCATCATATCTATAATTTAAATTAGTATCTTCAGTTTGAACACAATCACCTAATAACGGATTTATATAAGTTGTAGCAATATCATTATATGTTGCTACAGGTTCTAACCAATTCATTAATGATGTATTATATGTATTTTGACGTATAATTTCATTTGAAATTCTAATAGATTCTGTTGCTTGAATATCTGTATCTGTTTGAATTGCATCATCTCTTGCTTGTATAGTGGTGTCTGCTAGATTTTGCAATGTTTCAGCAGTATCTATACTACTCGAACCTACTATTACTCTACTTGCCGAGATGAAATGCCACCCAGTTCCCAGATATTGACAATTTACAGTTAATCCATCATTAGAAGAATGAAAATCAATAAAACCTTCATTATAATCCACCACATATTGATTTTCTGTAGGTATTCCTATCGGTAATTCATACCATAATTTATCATCATCAGAAGTTACAATAACTCTATTAAAACTATCAGGTATTTCTGTAAGTGAAAGTCTATTAAATTCTATTTGTCTTGATTCTGATACGGGTATAAACGGATCTAAAGTTGTTCCTAACCTTCTCATGGCAAACGTGCCGTTAAAATTTTGTGTGAGAGTTGGCATATTATATATTAAACCTCCTTTACTAGTTGATTATTATTTGTAAATTAAAATAAGGTAGGATATATTATCTCTACCTTAAATATTCATCAATTAAATTAAATTAACTAAACATTTATTTAATTAACATGCATTAACAAATTTTCTTTCTTCTTATCTAAAATTTTCTTTATTAAAGGCAACGCATTAGTTTTGCACAATGTCGTTGCTATATTTTGCATACCCTCTTTTGTTTTTCTAGGTCTAACAACAACCTCAAAAAGTCCATTTTCACCTAAATATTGAGAGTAAGGGATGTTTCTAGTGAACTCACCATCCATTAAGATCTTTGATTCTCTCAATGTTTTCATTAAATTATTCCTTCCGCACTTTCCAAATACACCAGCAACTTGAATGAAATTCAATAAACCTTCGTCATTCATAACTACATCATATAATTCTATTTTTGGTTGCTGTTCTTCTAGTTTATTTTCTGCTTCTATCCTTTTAGTTTTTTCTTCTTTTAGTGCTGTAGCAAGTTCAATAATAAAATCTGGATCTGCTAATGTCTTTTCAATTACTTCAGATGACATATATGTACCATGCTTACGAATAGAAGGAAGAACTTCCTCAAATACCCATTTTTCAAATTTCTCTGCTTTTGCTTTGATTTCTAAATTCTTATTTTGATCAGCAGCTTTAATAATTAAACGATAAATATCACTCTCTGGTATTACTTTCATTTCTTGTTTCCCACCATTAGTAAGGATGTCCCAACCAAGGACTCCCTTACAATTATCCGCAATTGCTTTACGAGGTCTTGCATATCCTAAAGCTACCGCAACATCATTTGCAACAGCATATGGTTTATCATTAATTTTTATGCATCTTACTAAACCGAATTCCTCATTATCAAAAATCATTAAATTATTTTCCATGATATTTTATCTCCTTTTTATTTTTATTAATCCTTTATTATAATTTTATTAGTAATTAAAAAAACAATAAATAAGGACTATCTCTAATTCTCATGTTGACACCACCGTGAACTACACACCACATACGCTTTCGCTAAGAGGTGGGTGCTTCCTGCTCAATTAGTCTACTGACTAAAGTATCAACAGGCTAACCCCGTAGTCCCTACGGTTTTTTAAATCTAAATAATTTAACTAATTAAACCTAATATTCTAATTCCTTCATCTCTAATATTTTTAGCAGCATTAAAATCTCTATCAATTAAACAACCACATTCTTTACAAATCCATTGTCTATCTGATAATTTTAAATCATGATTTATTTCATCACATTCATTACATTTTTTAGAAGAAGGAAACCATTTATCAATTTTGATTAATTTCTTTCCTTGATCTTCTAATTTGTATTTCAAGAACACAGTAAACATACCCCAACTATTATCAGATACACCTTTCCCTAAATGCAAACTTTGACTTATTACTTTCATGTTTAAATCTTCAATAATAATTGCATCGTAATTGTCTGTTAATTTTTTAGATTTTTTATGAAGAAAATCTTTTCGTTGATTAACAACTTTTTCATGAAGTTTTACAACTTTAAGTCTTTGTTTATTACGATTATTACTACCCTTTTGACATTTAGATAATTTTCTTTGTTCTCTTTTAAGTTTATCAAGCATGATATAATAGTATTTTGGATAATTGGCTGTCATACCCAAACTATCTACATATAATTCATGTTGACTATAATCTAAACCTAAAATTTTATCTTTATTAATCTGTTTTTGTTCTATTTGTTGTTCAAATTCAACTAATATACTTATATAATATTTACCAGTAGGTGTTTTAGATATGGTACAAGACTTAATTAATTGATTAATTGGTATTTGTCTATGGAGTTTTACATTAATAAATCCTACTTTTGGCAATTTAATCTTATTATCAACAATTTTAATATTATTATTTACATTATTAGTTGTATAAGAATTTTTATCTTTCTTTTTTGATTTAAATTTAGGAAATCCGATTTTTTTATCTCTGAAGAAATTACTATAAGCAGTTTGCAAATTCATTTGAGCATTTGCTAATGCAAGAGAATCTACTTCTTTTAACCATTCAAATTCTGATTTATATTTAGCAGGAGTAGGTAGTTTATGTTTCTTTAATTCTTCTTTATTATCTTTGTATTGTTCATAAATTTCTTTACGTTCTGCAAGCATTTTATTATATACGAATCTTACACAACCAAAAGTTTTGTTAAGTAAAATTTCTTGTTCTTTATTAGGGCATAATCTAAATTTATAAGCCTTGTTCATATCTTTTCACCTCCTTGATTCTCGATATATTTTTTAATTATTTCTATTGGTACTCCACCAGTAGTTATAAGACAATAACTTCTTGACCAAAAATATTCTTTCCATAATTGTTTTCTAATAATAGGAAATTCTTTTTTAATAAGTCTAGAAGAAGCACTTTTATAAGCATTGATAAACTTACTTATCTCAGTGTTAGGATGTGCTTTAAATAATATAATATAATATAATAGTACAAATTGCCTATTTGCATACCATTATACAATACTAAAATAATAATGTCAATAAAGGATTAGATAAAAGGAGATTGTAATTCACAAATTTCATCTACTAAATCGCCCACAAAATTTTGAATACAACTATCACAGAAATCTAAATTAGATAAAATCATCAAACTTTCATAATCATCAAAATGGCTTCCATAATTAACACTTTCACTGCGGATTCTCCATATTGTTTCTTCAGGAGTGAGTATCTCTTTGCTACATTTACAACATCTAGGATAAATAAATTTTCTTTCTAATGTACATACATTTACTATGTATTTATTAGTTGAAAAAGTAACAGCGTCAGTAAAAGTATCATTAGTTAAATTAGATACTGAATTAATTTTACTCAATTCAATAGAAGTTAATACACAATCATCTTCTGTTTGATCTTGAAAGCAAATATGTTCATTGTCTAATTGATAGGAGAATGAGTTATAGACGTAAGTCGCTGATAATGAATTGTCTAACAAAGAATGGAAACTGATCTCGCATTTACTGTCAACAAATTGGTCTAATAATGTGTAATTTTTCTTTTCCATAATGATAAAAACCTCCATAATTTAATATTTATAAGGGGCGACTAACTTCAACTACCTTATAAATGTATTATAGAGGTTTTTATTTGTTATTACAATGGGTGAACAACGTGATAACAAAGCATATAATGGATTTATTTTCTACTATCTATAAATATCTCTGTTTCTCATAAGATTACTCTTTATTTTCTTTTAATTTTTCATTTAACCTATACTCTAATGCAATCATTTGTTCTTTAAGAATCATAATTTCTTTAGGTACATCTATCTCTAAATTATAATCTTTTGTAACAGTTACATGTTCTTGCATTAATTTATCATGCATCTCTTGTATGATCATTTGTCTTACATAATCAGATAAAGTAGCCCCTTTACTTTCAACATATTTAGTAAATTGCTCTTTTAATTTTGCATCCATTCTAACAACTATTTTATCATCTTTGTTTGTTTTATTAACTTTTACTAGATTAGTTTTATTTTTTATTGGAATATTTTTATCCATTGAAAATCACACCATCCTTCACCTAATATTATACTACAATTAAATATGTATCGGTAGGTGAATATTCATTAATAATATAATACAACATAGAAGGGAGTATGTCAAGAAAATTTTCAATATAATTATTTTAGTATTCTGTTAATAATTTGATTATATTATTAATAGTAATCAATAAAAATAATCAATAGAATTAATAATAATATTAAATTAATTAACACTTATTACATTATTAGACATAATTCAACATTCTTTTTTAAAGGATTCACCTCCTAAATGTTGAATAAAACAAAAAGGAGGTGATACTAGTGGATGAATTGATTAGCAAAAAGAAAATAGATAACATAGTTCAGAAATTTTCTAAAGAAATAACTTCCGAAACTACATCAGAACAGTTAATGGAAATTATTCAAAAAATTATTTATCAATCTATTAATTCTATAGACATATCCGTAATAAGTAATATAGTTGCGGGTAAAATATTGAGAGGACGTTGAAATTATTCCTTATCAATAAAATTAGAAACTTTGTTTTCAAGTTTTAATATTCTTTTTTCTAATTCAGGAATTCTCATAAGTAAATTATGTAATATTTCTATATTATTCTCAGACTGTTCATTTATTTGGGCAGTTTTTTCTTTATTCATATTTGATTCCTCCTTTAAAATATTTATATTTTTATTTTATTAAACATATAATACTATTTTTACTTTAACTTACGTTATATAAAATATTAATCATAATAAAAACACCTCCTTTTAAATATTTTCCTCAAACAAAAAATCCAAATTAAACAAATCTCTAGGTGATACCATAATATCCCCTAAATCATCCAATCTAACCTTCTCAACAATAATTTCAACTTTTATATTGACTAATTCATTAATTTCCTTATTAAATTTTTCTTTATTATTATCTAAAATAAATACACTGTTATTTTCTTTATCAACTCTAACATTACCAATTTCATCTTTTTCTGCATACTTATTAATTAATTTCATTCTTTTTTCTTCAAATATATCATATTCATTTACTAATTGTTTGATTAATTTACTTATTTTATATGAAGTTTTAATAGATATTTCTTTGTCAATTAATTTATTTAAACTTTCTAGGACAATATTCAATTCACCTAATTTTATTTTCATATTATAAATTTCTCCTTAATTATTACTCCCAATTTATATTATTAACTTCTTCTATACTCGTAGCATTTTCAATTTGCTGTAATAAATCTTTCTTTTTTAATTTATTGATTTGTAAAGCATTCCTACCATCTAAATATACTTGAATAAATTGCTCTTTTGTATGCATAATATAATTTTCTTCTACAGTATACCAAGGAATTAAATTACCATCATAATCATCACTTTTTACGAAAGCGTATTCTCCAGAAAATAAAATCATTGCTTCATTATCAGATAAATAAGTATGCAATGTTCCTAAAGCAGATGAAATAAAAGATTTTAATTGACCATTAGAAGCAGATTCTATTTCTAATATTTTATTATTTTTAGCATTATTTAATTGTAATTCATAAATATTATCTTTTTCAGTAATATTACCATCTATAATTAAATAATAATTATGATTATTAAACACATTTAAAACTTCTTGTGGAGTATTATCATCTTTAACATAACTTAATACTCCACAACCTTCTGGTATATTATTCCATTCATTTATGTCTCCTAAGTATGGTATAAATATTTCTCCAGTATCTATTTTATATATAAAAAAATAATTAATTATTATTCACCTCTTTTTTAATTTAAACGCCTATTGCTATCCAAGAGAACATTAGAGAACCATTATAATCACATATAAATGTAAATGATGTTGTATCAATAAAAACTATAGAACAATAAGAAAGTATTCCTAATGATGTAATTACAATAGAAACAGGTGTAAAACTAGTAGGGAATAATACTGTTTGTTCGGTAAAAGCATTTATCGATCCTGTCGTACCACTTTGTATTTTATATCCACCTGATAAAATATAAGGACATCTATATCCATTTGTATATATAGCACCTCCTGAACTTATATCCCCTTCAATTAATAAACCATTTTGTATAGGATTACTATTAATATAAGAACTACTAGTTCCAATTATTAAACCACCACGTATTCCCACATATTGTTTAGTTACATCATAACTAGGAGAACCATCTGTGCTTATTAAGTTTGGCCTTAATATAATTGAAGTAGCATGTGTAGTACGTATTTCTGCATTATCTGCTACTATTAAATCTAATACTTTCACAACAGAACCTTGTCTATATAAAGATAAATTTCCATAATAAAAATCATCACTAGAATATAAATTTCTTAAATTATAAACAACATTATTAGTATTATTAGTATAATTATGTCCATAACCTAATATATTACTTCCGTTCATATTTAAATATGAATTAAAACCACCTATATTTGTAGTTATCTCACCAGTAATTTTTGCTTTTGTTGCTGTCATTGTGCCATCTTGCGTAACAGTGAATGGAAGATTATCAGAACCATCTATTATATAATTTCCACCTGCCCATATTCTGATAGAATAATCATCTGTTCCAGTATTACTAATACCTGCATTGCCCACATCAATATAATTACCTGTTATATAATTAGTATTATTTTCTGAATCTATTTGAATTGCACCATTCTTAATATATAAACCACGATAATCTAGTCTAGCAAATTTATTTGTATTTATAGTCAAATCTTCATTAATTGTATAACCAGTTATACCATCTTCATCTATTTTTATGCTTGTTGGTAATTTACCTGGATTTCGTAGATTAGTTCTTAATGTAATAACACTATTCCAATCAATTGTATGATCCCCAAATTGTCCTTCACTCAAACCATTTATTATTCTTAATGCTTTATTTGATACAGTTATACCATCCTTATCAATTACAACTGAACCATTGCCATTTCTGATTACCAGATTCTCACCTAATATTAATTTTCCTTCAATTCTATTACCTGCAAATGTGCCATTATTATTAATTAAAGCAGTATATGTTGTACCACCATCTTTTGTAAATATCATTGAATTATTATTTAATCTAATAAATTTATTTGGATCATCTTTATCTGAACAAATAATTCCTCTATTATCAATGGTTATTGAATTGTTTGTGCTTGCATATATTGGTTTCGCATTGGCATCCCAAGGACTATTTATGATGCTATATGCTTTATTCGCTATATCACTTGCTGTATCCCATTTTGATTTATTATTTGAAATAGTAGTAGACGTTGTTTTTGAATTTTTAAACATTTTATATAATTTATGTTCATTTGTCTCAATATCTTTTACATTTGTAATAGTTAATGTTATTTCACTATTTTCAAAATTTCTTTCTATTTCAGTTATTTTGCATTGAACATTAATAGACATAATATCCATTTTAACATAAACTGTATCGCCAAGACCTATTTTATCCCAATTTAATTGTTCTTCTATATAATCTAAAAAATTAACTATATCTATTGTAATTTGGGTGATAGGATTTCTTAATTCGTTTAATTTTTTAATTCCATTAGTATATAAATCTATTGCTGTAAAATAATTAGTATCAGACCATTCTTTTTGAATTATAAAATCATTTAATTCAACCATTAATGCAGGAGATAAGTTATCTTCTAAAGTTAAACTGTTTTGTAAATTATATATTTGTTGATTTAATTTATTTAACTTTGTTGTTAATTTATTAATTTCACTAGTTTTACTACTTATTTGATTTTCTTTATTAGATTTTTCAATAGATAGAGCATAAATAGGTTTACTTAAACTTTGTGCAATATCTAATTCACTTTTAATTGTTGCTAAATTTATATTTAATGCAGATAATTCAGCATTTTTAATAGATAGTAAATTATTAATAATGTATTTTTGATTTATTAAATTATTAAATACTGTAGTATTATCATTTAATTTATCTTTCCAATCTAGTAAAGCATGGCATAATTCATCGGATAATTCATAGTTACTTTTTTTTAATACATTTCTATTAATATCTCTCTCAAAAGGGTATAAAAAAAAGGTAAAATCATCTAAATAATTTTTACCTGTTGGATTAACTTCATTAATTGTTAAACTATCTTTTCCAAAACATTTTAATCTAGTACAGAAATCATCTATTTGTTGTTCTTTATTAATTCCTGCTAAATATCTTCCATATGAAAAAGTTAATCCTTTATCGTATCCAATATTTTCATTAACATATAATGAAATTTTTCTATTAACTGTATCAAATTTTATTGTGCCATTAAATGTTTCACCTATACTTAGTACCATATCTAATACAGATTGAGACTGTATATCAAATGTTCTATAAGTATCATTAAATGAAGGATCAATAAAATCAACATTCCAATTAGTTTCTGTTAATACAGAAGATAATATCTCAGTGGCATTGTAACTTTCTGCTTTAAATTGACTGATTATTTTATCTGTTAAAGTATAAGCATAACTATAGCATTGCACTTCTTTAATTAAATCTTCGTCATCCATACTATCTATTACTTTATTAATAATAAAATATTCTTCGATATTGCCTAATACTAATTTGATAATAAATCTTTCTTTTATATATTCGATATTAGGATTAATTTGAGAATTTGTATCAAGATTCAATTCGTATAGTATTTTGAAGCTTAATTCATTAATATTTGATAATTTTTCTTTGTAATTAACATCATAAACTTCTCTTAAATATGCTATTGGAATTCTATTTATATTTGGTTTGCATATGTAAAGTTTTGGTGTTAGTGGTTGTTTTGAGTAGTCAATGTCACCTAACATTTGTGATTCACCAACTTTCTTAAAATTATTCTCTAAAATTGTAATAATATTTAAAATTTTCTTGACAATTATAAATAATTATTATATAATTTAATTATAATTGATAAAAGGAGAGTGCTTTAATTTGAAAACTAAAATTTATATTTTTTTATTAATCATTTTATTATTTAATTTATTAATAATTAATCAGGTTTTTGCGGAAGAAAAAACTGTTAATAATGATGTTTATGAAACTTTAAGCGAAGAGATTATTCATGTAGAAAGTGTTTTTTTAAGTGGAAATTATTCTGCAATATTTTTAAGTGATAAATTATTTAATATTAATGTTAATGTGTGGCCTTCTAATGCAACAGACAAGAGTTATATATTAACTAATAGCAATGATAATATTTTAACTATTGATGAAAATGGTTTTATTACACCTGTTTCTCCTGGAGAATCTATAATAAAAATTGTAACAAATGATGGTGGGTACACATCTACTAAAAAAATAATTATTTTACCAGACCCACCGATAGAATTTATTGATTGGAAATGCAAATTTGAAAAAATTCATATAAGTTATCCTTGGACAATTAAATTTAATAAACCTATTAAAATGGAAACTATTAACTGGAAAAATATCTATATGATTGATAGTAATTTTAATATTATTCCAGTTAAAATTTATTCAGAAACAGAAAATACACTTAAAATTTGTGTCATAGATAGTCAAATAGACACATCAAAAGACAATATATTATATTTATATATTACAAAAGGGATTACTGATAAAAATGATAAACCATTAAATGAAAATGTTAGAATGACTATTAAACTTAGAAAAAACTTATAATAGTAGGGATTAAATTTAATCCCTACTATTTATTTTATCCTTGTCTTAACTTACAATAATAAATAAATTGTATGGTACAATTTCCAAATATATTTAATCTACTTACTCCAACAGGTAAACTTAAATAATTTCCATTAAATATTCCTGTTCTATACTTATTTTCTAAACTACTTTGAATGATGAAATTCTCATTATCAACAAAAATTTCTTCACCATGTAATAATTCATCCGAACCACCAGTTAAAGTTATATTATTCCAATAAGCATTTATACATTTTGAAGTTACCGCTATATTTCCATCTATACCATTGGTTTTGTAATTTATAACTATTTTATTAGTAGGTACATAGGCAATAGTATATGATAATGTTAATATATTAATTTTATCAATTAATGAAGCAATTGTATAATCTATAGGAGAATCACCACCTGATGCTAACATATCACCATTCCAATACATATTTTTACCATTAGAAGATAAAATTATATCATTACCTTTACTGCCTGGAATAGATGCTTTTATTTTTAATTGATAACTACTAATAAATGTTGTATCAACTTCATATTGATTAAATTTATCATAATTAATTGTATCATTTAATTTTTGAATATTATTGTAACTAATAGCATTTAATAATAAAATTTTAGCATTGATACTGCTACAGTCATAACCACCAGTCAAAGAAGGATAAGTAAATTTATTGTCACTTGAAGTATTTTGTATTGATGTAGCAATACTGTTTGCATTATATCCTGGTTTTATGGCAGATAATTTAATTTGATTATTAGTCAATCCTACTACCCCATATAATGCATATACATCTGTATTCTTTGTTATATCTGAACTATATATTGTATTTGCTTCTATAGTTATAGCAGATGCTTCTGCTATAGAGGTTTTCAACAAATGAAGACCTGCAACAAATATTGTATTTATATCTACTTCTATATCTGTTATTAAATCAAATGGAGTATTAACTGTAATTGTATTACCAGATATATTTGTTATAAATCTAAACTCCATTGTATTTGACGAATCTTTTGATAATGCTATTATATCACCAACAATCAATGAGTTAATATTATTTAATATTATATCTGTGTTTGTTGAATTATTAGATAATCTACTAGATACTTTGTCATCTTGTCTATAAATATTTATTGTATCACTTGAAGTTTGATTACTAATAGGGTATACAATATTATCATGTATATAAACAGGATTAATAATATTAAAATTATTTTCATTGATTACTTTAATTCTTCTAATACCATCAACAGTATTATTTCTTGTATTAATAATATAATCAGTAGAAGGAATTGATTTATTTAATTGATGACCAGTTATTTTAATATTATATTCATTAGTTCCAATATCAATAGTATTAGCAGTATTATTTATAGCATACATTAAATTTTTAATAGTATTATATTGAGGAAAACCATCACTATTATCAATCAATACTTTATATCCACCTTCAGCAAGTGCATTTTCTGCTATTTTAGTATCTTTTTTATTATAAACTTTTAATGATTTATCTTTTACATCAGATAAGAAAGCAGTATTTACAATTATAAAATATTCACTATTAGAATTTGTAAGAGAAACGCTAGTTACAAATCTAAAAGTATCACCAACTACTAAAGGATTTATTATTTCAATTATATCTCCTATATTACAAATATTTACACTATCAACTGTTAGTATTGTTCTTGTATCGTTTACATCTGATATTTTATATTCGTTTGTGTTAATTGTATTCATTCTATAAGTAGAAATGTTATTACCTTTAACTTGATTAGTAATATAATCAAAACCACCAGCAACAGATTTTATTTTTACACAGTCATTATTAATTATTTCTAAACCTCTAATTCCTGCTATAGTAGAGTCTATAGAAGTATTAACTATTAAATCATTCTCAGTTAATCCATGATTAGATAAATATATATATTTATTATTAGTATTTATAACTAAAGTATAACTTGTATTGCCAATAGTTACAATTGTACCATGTTTCGGATTACTTCCAAATGTTAATATATTTGTAGCTTGATTAGAGTAATTATATATGTTTACAGGTATATTTATACTACTAATTAAACTATCATCATTTGTAAATTCAAAAGTATCTTCGCCAATTGTTACAGTATCTCCTTCAAATACATTACCATTAATTGATAATGTACCACTAGCAGAAGTTGCTAACATACTTATATCTACTAAATTTCCAATAGTGCCTGTACCAGTAGTAGAAAATTCAAATATATCGTTCCCTATTGATATTGTCTCACCATCGTAAACTGTATCATTAAAAGTTAATATTCCACTAGATTTATTACCTTCTTCAAATCCAAAACTAACACTTGGATCATTAATAAATACTTCACCGTCACCAATTTTAGTAATATATACTTTTGGACTTACTGGCAAATCACCATTATTAATAAAATCAATTACTATTGGATTTGTAATAAAACTAGCAGGATATTTATAAATTATATTTCCACTGGTTTGTCCTAAGATAGATTCTACTTGTAAATTATTAATATCAATAAATGTTACTTTTCTATATGTATTATTAATAGTTTTATTTATTATTGCATCTCCAGTTTGCAATCCATGATTAGATAATCTAATAATTGTACTGCTAGTATTTAATTCTGAAATATCCATAATACCATTATCATAAACTTGTGTTATTTGTTGAGGAGTATATGAATATGGAGAATCACAACGAAATTTTAATTCTGCATAACCTTGATTTAATCCATTTGTATATAAATTACTTACATCATTCAAAATTGCTAAATATACACGATTTGGGTTTTCAGAGAAGTATAGCTCCTTATAGAAATCTTGATCTAACCAACTAGCTATTTTTCTTATTTGATCATATGTGAATCGTTCACCATTATTTCCTAAAGCAATTGTTATAGTAAATTCTAAAGGACTTCTTCTAACTTCTTGAAAATAAGGTTTTTCTCTTTTACGAATTTTCTTTTCTAATATTTCTCTTTGTGATAAGAATGGTTCTTCTATTAGACCAGAAGATAAATTTACATTGAGAATTTCTATACCAAAATCAGTTTTTGAGTTTTTTTTATTGTAGGAAAAATATAATGAATTCTTTAAGGACATCTATATTATTCACCTCATTTATTAAATAAATTAGAGACATAATAAATAATAATATTATTATGTCTCTATAAAACTATCCACCTAACCTTTTTACTCCATTAATAATCTTTGTTGCAAAATTATTAATATCTGACTTACTTCCATTCATACTATCTATTTTTATATTTAAATTATAAGTATTAGTTGGACTTGAAATTACTGCTGGGGAATTATTTGGTATTATAGAATTAACTAAATTTTGCATATTAGGAATAAAATTAGATAATACATTTCTTTGAGGAATTGCTAATTCACCTTTTAACATTTTAACTATTGATTCATTTGGTTTAACATTAAATAATTTATTTACAATATCCATTATTTTAGAGGGAGATGAAGATTGATTACCAACAATACCACCATCGTGATATACATTTTTATTTTTCCAACTAACTACACCACTATAATTTAATCCAGTTAAAATATTTACTAATTCTTCTTGTCCAGCATTCCTTAATTGTTGATAAAATTGTGCAGCTGCTGCCGATGCAGAAGTTTTACCTGATTCATTATCATTTTCATCTGCTTCTTGCCATTTTTTCTTTTGTGTGATAATATTATCAATAATTGACTTATATTTATAATATTTACTATGTCCATCATTATCTGAATTGCCAGTATCATTATCACCTGAACCAGAATCACCAGTATTCCCCGTATTACCACTATTACCTATATTACCGTATTGTACTTCAGTAATTGGATCAGTTGTTCCTAAAAATTTCTGATCGCTTGTTCTATAATATAGTCTATTAGCATCTTCTGCATCATTCATATAAAAATAAGTATAACCATTATTTTTGGCTTTTTTATATGCTTTCTGATAAGCAGATTCATAACTTTCACCAGTGTCCAAACTATCCCAAAATTGTCTTGCTTGTGCTGTAGTATATCCTGTACTTCCAGTTTGATTCCCAATATTAGAATTATTAATATTTTCTATTTCAGATCCCAATGCTTTTGCTTCTGCTATTGCTTGTTTCATTTTATCAGTAATATTAGTAGTTATACTTGTGCCTATATCTTCCATATGACTATTTAAATATACACCAAAATTGTTAAAATCATTTCTTATATTGGATAGATTACCGGAAATAACATCTTCTCTAACTCTTGCCCAACGTCTTTCGTCATTTATTATTTCATCGTAGTAATCAGAAATAATATTTTTCTGTGATTCATAGTATTCATCTTCTGAATCTTTTTTCATTTGCATAAATGATTTATAACTATTGAAATCGTCATTATATGCTTGCTTAGAATTTTCTAAATTTGATTTATCTAAATTATAACTATCACTTATTAATTTTTTCTTTGCTTCAATTTGTTTCTTGTAAGCATCTCTCTGTAAGTTTAATTCATCTTTAATTGCTTCTCTATTATGAGTTAATTTAAGATTATTTATTTCTTTATTCTTAGCAATTAATTCATTATTTAATTCATCTACTCTTAATCTTGCTTCAGGAGAATTATCTGGTTTTAAAGTAAGAATACTGTTCTCTATATCTTTCTTTTCATTTTGCAAATCTGTTAATTGTGATTGATAATCTTGTTCATTATTTTGATCATCAAATAATTTTAATTTAGCATCATATATCTCATCATATTTATTTATTTCATCATCTAAAGCAGAAATCATTTTATCATGTTGACTATCTAGGATGTTTGATTGTTTTTCTATAGCATCTATTTGATTATTAATATTTTCTTCATATTTATTAGATTCAATATCATAATTTTCTATTACTTTATCGTGACGTTCATCTTCTGCTTCTAGTGCTATGTCTTTTTGTTTTTCATATACATCTTTGTAGATTTGAATAATTTCTTCTGCTGCTTGTTCTTGTT
>Ga0209518_1001192_pt1 | contig 29327 bp, 26 predicted proteins | sample RifGroB1_FD_183993 | JGI IMG/M metagenome (GOLD analysis project Ga0209518, IMG submission 183993) | Groundwater microbial communities from Rifle, Colorado, USA - Groundwater B1 (SPAdes) (version 2) | ecosystem: Environmental > Aquatic > Deep subsurface > Groundwater | place: Rifle, Colorado...
GATTTCCACTTCTTCTTTCATTTTTTTTCCAGCCAGTTTTTCAAATCCAGATACCCATTGGTTGATTTTCATCTGATAGTCTTTTGGGTCTAAATGAAAAACAACATCAAAAAGGTAAAGAAGCCCGTTTTTTTTCAGCATTTGATTCATTTTTAAAAGTGCGATCTGTTTCCAGAAATCGGGGAGATGGTGAAAGGCGGCTTTTGTCATCACCAGGTCAACGGGTTCTTCCTGATGGGTATAAGTCAGAAATCCGGACTGAATCAGCGAGGCATTTGTAATCTTTTCTTTTTCAATTTTTTTCTGAGCCTGTTCCAGCATTGATTTAGAAACATCCACTCCGTAAACTTTCTGAAAATGCTTTGCAGCGTAAACAAGCGAAGCTCCGGTGCCGCAGCCTAAATCCAGAAAAGACATTTGGTTTGTATTTTTGAGAGCCAGAAAATCAATCATTTCGTTGAATTCTTTTTCATAATTTCTGATGCTCGCTGTCATACTGTTCCGCCAGTTCTGCTTTTGAATAATCTACTCCGCAGTGTTTCAGTTCATCGTAGACCCAATTTTCCATTTTTTTATCCTTTTTCAACCTAAACAATATAAAAATTTATTATTTCTATTGCATCAATTTTTAAAAATTTTCATTTTCAGCCTGAAAAATATTAATTTTTTCCGTAAAGATGCAAAAATGGTGAGCAAAAGAGAAAAAACATGAAAATAACGATTCTTTCCTATTCCAGAACCGGTAGAAACGAAGCGCTTGCGTTAAGCCTCGCTTCAGCTCTTTCGGCTGAACATATCAAAATCAAGGAGAAAAAAAACAGAAGTTATTTTTCTATTGGACTGGATATTCTTTTTAACCGGATCCCAAAAATCGATCTGAAACTAAAAGACAAAAATGAAATTATTCTTTTTATAGCTCCCGTATGGCTTGGAAAAGTCGCTTTTCCCCTCAGGGCGTGCCTCAAGGAACTTCAAGAAAAGCCCCGTTCCTATGCTTTTATCTCATTAAGCGGAGGAGGAGACGGAGCTCTTTCCAATCCAGGTCTTGCTTTAGAGCTGGAAAAACGAACCGGAAGAAAACCAGAATTTGTCATGAATTTTCATATCGCCGATTTTCTGCCCGCCAATCCAAAACCAAGTCCCGGCGAAATCGAAAAATATCAGATTACGGAAAAAGAGATTCAAGAACTGACAAACAAAATTGCGGCGAAGGTAAAAGCTGTTTTTTTCAAAAAACTTTAAGATTCAAAAACATCTCTGATTATCTCAGATAAAGTGGGATGTCCGTGAATCGTGTTTTTTATTTGAGCAACAGAAAGCCCGCATTCCATCGCCAGTACCAGTTCATGAATCAGTTCAGGAGCGGATATCCCGATAATGGAAGCACCCAAAATTGTGTGATGAATCGGATCAACCAAAACTTTAATCAGTCCAGTGTCATTTTGCTGAACAACCGCCATGCCGTTGGATTTAAAAAACTTTTTATAGACTTGATAATCTTTATTGTGGTCTTTCAGTTGCTGTTCGGTGTAACCCACGCTTCCAACAGCCGGGTCTGAAAAAATAATGCGGGGGATATGAAGCTGCTGGTAGGAGGATTTATTGTTTCCAAGAATGGATTCAGCCGCAATAAAGGCTTCTTTGTAAGCGGTGTGAGCAAGCATGGGTGTCGGTATCAAGTCGCCGATTGCATAGACATCGGAGCAGGATGTCTGCATTTTTTCATTGACGGAAATAAATCCGTTTTCCATTTTCAGATTGAGTTTTTCAATTCCTTTAATAGAAGTGTTCGGAATTCTTCCGGTACAAACCAGAACCTGATTGAAAAAGAGAGTTTCCTCTGTTTTTCCGTCAATCAGAATATCAACAAAAACAGCATTTTCTTTTATTTCAAAATCAATGACTTTTGTGGAGCAGTGCACAAAAATACCCTTTTTCTTGCACTCTCTTTCCAAGGTGCGCCGGATTTCTTCGTCTTCGTGGATAATCAAGGCTGGCGCAGCTTCCACAATGGTTACCGATGAACCGAGTTTTTTAAAGATTCCCGCAAATTCACATCCGATATACCCTCCCCCGATAATCAGGAGTTTTTCAGGGATATGAAAAGAAGAAACCGCTTCCTTGCTGCTGATGACTGTTTTTCCATCCATCGGGATTCCGGGGAGTTCGCGCACAAGGGAGCCGGTTGCCAGAAGAAGATGGTCTGTTGTCACTACCTCAAAACCCCCTTCTTCAAGGTGAATTTTGATTTCTTTAGAGGAAAGGATTTCAGCCTCACCAAAAAAAAGCGATATTTTTTTTGATTTCAGGGTTGCTAAAAGACCTTTTTGGAGAAGAGCCGTGTTTTTTAACACAGAGGCTTGTATTTTAGATGAATCAGGTTGGGCAGAGCTGACCACAATGCCGAATTTTTCCGATTCTTGGATATGAGAATAAACTTTAGCCGATTCTACCAGACTTTTGACTGGAATACATCCTTCGTTGAGACAAGTGCCCCCCAGATGTTTTTCATTTTTTTCAATCAAACAGACCAATTTTTTTTCTTCAGCCAGTTTTTCAGCTGCTTTATAACCGGCAGGTCCTCCCCCGATAATGACAACATCATATTTTTGCATAAAAAATCCTTTTTGAGGTTAAATTTAAATTAAAAACAGTTTACAAAATATATCAAATATAAAAAGGAGAAGAAAGATGGATTTTTTAAAAATGCTTTTTGAGTATCTGGAGAAGCTTCTGGACAAGCAGGGAGAAAAAAGGGAAAAGTATAAAAGCATTTTAAAATCATTTTTCTTTTCATTGTTTGAGTATTTTCAGGCACAAAACAAAGAGTTTTACCAGCTTTCCCGATTTTTATATGATGAAAATAAAAAATACATTGAAAACCATTTTAAAAAAGTGGATGGAGCCGCGGCCTTTTTAAAAACTCCTTTAGATACCATGAAAGAATTCTTGATTCAGCAGAAAGAAAGAGTGGAACAGTTTAAGGCGCTGACTCAAAATCCTTTTGAACAGATGATGGATATGATGAAAGACCAGTCCGAGTCCCAAAAACAGCAGGCAGAACCGTTTTCTCTGGATTCGGTGACCCATTATATTGACAAACAGATTAAAAAAATAGATACGATGAAAACTGCAATGCGGATGCCCAAAATTTCATATCAGGAAATTTTGAGATCCGAGATGGATAAATACTTCAAATTTCATGATTTTATCAAAACCATCGAAACCTCAGTGGAAGAATATTTTGATTCTGAAAAGAAAAACTATGAACAGTTTGCAGCCTATGTCCAAAATACAGCAAAAAATAATCAGGATCTCAACACCAAAATGCGGGAAATTTTTTATGAACTGATCCATGAAAATGATTTCAAGGTGGAGTGAAAAGCAAAGAGGTTTTATGAAAGCGATTAGAATAAAAAGATTTAAAGGTTTTAAAGATTCAGGATGGCTCAATTTAAAACCCATCACATTATTTTTTGGATACAATTCATCTGGAAAAAGCAGTATTTTAAACGCTTTGCTTATGTTAAAACAAAGTTTAAGTAATTATTCCAAAGAAGTTCCTTTTGTTTTTTCAAAGAAAAATGGAGTTGATTTAGGAGGATTTGAAGATATTGTTTATGAAAAAAAAATAGATCATAAAAGCCCAATAGAAATTGGTTTAAAATTAGATATAGCAGAAGAATTAAAGGAAATAGGTTATCCGAAAGGAATATTTGATAGTTTTAAAAAAAATCCTGAAAATTCTTTTAATGAAATTGAATTTAATTTTCATATTACCTATAATCAAAAAAGAAGAATCAATGTTATTTCTTTATTTGAAATATTAAATACCATAAATAATAAAAGAATATTGAAAATGAAATTAAGTCAAGTATCTTCCAATGCAATAAAAAAATTTGAATCTGAAGAATATGAAATAAAAGATTTAAAAATAGATATTAATTGGTATAATTTTTTACCGATCATACAAGTTAAAAGCGACCCCGAACATCCTTTAAGATTAATATCAGAAGCGATAAATAATAAAATTATAAAATATTTTCAGAATCTTTCAAATATTGGACCTGTCAGGGCGATCCCTGAAAGAACACAGCAATTTATTGGGGAAAAGCCATTAACGGTAGGTATTAATGGAGAAGAAGCTTTTAAGCTCCTCTATTTAAGCAAGTACAATGAGAAAAATGCGACAGAGTCTAATCTAGAAAACCAAGTCAATCAATGGCTGGAAAATTATAATTATAAATTTCAATGGAATTTATTAAAGGGAAATTTAGGGCAATTTATATTAAAAGATACAAGAACAGAAATTGAAGTTTCAATAAAAGATGTTGGTTTTGGAATTTCTCAAGTTTTACCCATTGTTATTCAGGTTTTTGATCCTGTAAATGAAAGCACTATTATTATGGAACAGCCGGAAATTCATTTACATTCAAAGGCGCAATCGGAGTTAGCTGATCTGTTTATTAAAGCCATAAAGAAAAACCAGAAAGAAACACTTATTATAGAAACACATAGTGAAAATTTACTTTTGAGATTAAGAAGGAGAATAGGTGAAAATAAACTGGAAGAAAAAAATCCTTTGAAAATCAATAAAAACGAAGTGGCAGTTTATTATATATCTAATAAAGATGGATATAGTAAAACAACTGAGATTCAATTTGATGATTCTGGAAATTTTTTATCTCCGCCGGAAGAGTTTTTGGATTTTTTTTCAGATGATTTTCAAGAGATTCTCAAAATTTCTGAAATTACAGCAAAAATAAAACAAAAAGAGCAAAAATGATTTGTGTTTTAGATACCAATGTGATTGTTAATAGTATTAATAATAATTTAGACTGTCATTCAATAATGATATTATTCTATGTTAATAGAGAGCTAAAAATAGGGATTGATTATAATGGAAAAATATTAAAAGAATATCATGATAATTGTTCTAGAGACGAATTTTTTAGAAAATGGTATCAAGAATTGCAGAATAAAGGACAAATAGAATATAGGGATGGAAAATTAGATTCAGCAATAAAAATCAGTTTAAAAAATCTTGGATTTCATGAAGAAGAAGATACTTTTTTTGTCGCGGTTGCTTTAAATTCTGATAAAAATTTGATAACAGAAGACAGTGATTATGGAAAAGGAAATTCTGAAAAAGCAGAAAAAAATCAAAAAATATTAGAATTTATGAAAAAAAATCTTAATTTAAATATAATGAACTATTGTGAAGGATTAGATTTTTTAAAAAATCTATAAAATATAAGAAGAATGAAAAATATTTTTAAAAAAAACGGTCCCGATCCTCATCTTTTATATCCGATGGAAAACTATCAAAGACTTTGTTTTTTGAAAAACCTGGTCAAAAATCCGCGGATTATTGTAGGAGATTATTCGTATTACGATGATCTGGAAAATCCTGAAAATTTTGAAAAAAATGTATTGTATCATTATGATTTTAATGATGACAAACTGATTATTGGAAAGTTTTGCTCCATTGCCTCAGGGGTTCGTTTTATTATGAACGGCGGAAATCATGAGACAAAACCTTTCTCCACCTACCCTTTTTCTATTTTTAGAAACGGATGGGAGAAGCTTCTGGAAGGTGTTACGGATCTTAAAGAAAAATTTCCACACAAAGGGGATACGGTTATCGAAAACGATGTGTGGATTGGATATCAGGCTGTTATTATGCCGGGAGTAAAAATAGGAAACGGGGCGATTATCGGAAGCTGTTCGGTGGTGACAAAAGATGTCCCTGCTTATACGGTGGTTGGCGGTAATCCAGCTCAGGTAATCAGGAAAAGGTTTGATGAGAAGACGATAAAAGCTCTTTTGGAAATTGCCTGGTGGGACTGGGATAATGAAAAAATTACTCGAAATCTTAATTTGATCAATGGAAATAATATAGAAAAATTAATAAACTGCTGGTAAAGAAAAAATATGAAGAAAGTTCAAAAAATTTTTATCGTTTTATTATTTCTTCTGTCTGTCAAAAGTGTTTTTGCAAACCGTTTTCTAGAAATAAAAGGACCTTGGCTGTCTTCAGGTTTTGTGATGGGAATGCCGGTAAGCGGGGAAGGAAAAAAACTGAATATGGGTTTTGAAATGAGTTTTGTTAACCTTAATGATGATTTTTTTTGGGGAGTTGTGGGTGACTGGATCTATGACTCGAATCGTGAAAGCAGCCGCTACCTTCTGGGACCTGAGATTGGGGGTTATGATGAAGTATTTGGATTTGGAGTGGATGGGGGCTGGCTTTACTGCGAAAAAAAAAGCGGTTTTGGAGTGAGACCTTTTGTCAGCTTTAATCTTTTTTTTGTTTCTCTCACAACCCAAGCCGGATTTTATCATTTAGAGGGAAAAAACTGGGTGGAAGCGACCTTTATGATAAAGATTTCTCTTCCTTTGCATAATTTTTAAATTGAATTAAAAATTTTTTCCAAAAAAGATTTTAATCGAGTTCATTAAAATTTTAGAAGAAGAATTAAAACCTTCCAGTGTTGTACTGATCATATCGTAAATAGATGAAATCATATCTCTTTGTTCAAAAGTAATCGCTTTTTCCATTGCTTCTGGGTTGTTTTTCGGATAATTGATCGGATCGCTCATTATTTCCCTGATTTTATGGGGATCTATTGTTACCTTTCCTTCGTAAATCGTGATTTTTGGACTTTCCAATTTACTGATCTGTTTTTTTATCTTACCATCCTCATCTTCGATAAAAGAAGAAATTTCTTTAATAACATAAAGGGTTACTTTATTAACCAGTTTATTTTTTTCTTCAGTTTTGAAAAAAAGGGGAAGAATAAATTCCTGAAAAAATTCAAACATCATAAGCTCCGAAAATGAAAAATCATTCTATTAAAATTATAAAAAACAATGCTGTTTTTTTAATTTTATTTTATGAATAGATCGATTTTAAGATATTTTTTATCTTTTTATCAGAAGGGTTTTTGGAAATGTCGTCAAAACAATAACTTTCCCTCTGGAATCGATATATACCATGTCTTCTATTCTGATTCCATAACGGCCTTCCATATAAAACCCCGGTTCAATGGTAAAAAGTTTGTTTCTGGAAAGAATTTCTTTTTTTTTCAGGTAGGATAAAGCAGGCGGCTCATGCACTTCTGTCCCTATACCGTGTCCTAGGGAATGAAGATAGTATTGTTCTTTGCCGATTTTTTTCAATTTTTTTCTAAAATCGAGATCCAATACGGAAGCTTTCATATCCGGCTTGATGGAACGGATAATTTCCATTTGCAAAGACAGGAGAAGATTGTAGTCATCACTGAATCCTTCAGGCATTTCTTCAAAGCAAAAAGTACGCGTCATATCAGAGCACAGATGGTTTTGTTTCAAGCCGAAATCGATCAGAACCACATCGCCTTTTTTGAGTTTTCTCTCACCGGGTTCACCGTGGGGATAGGCAGAGTTTTCTCCAAACAAGACAATAATTGGAAAAGAAAGGGCTGCACCCTTTTTTTTGACATAGTATTCCAGATCAGCGGCAGCCTCTTTTTCAGAAATACCTGCTTTGAGGGATGCCATAAAGTAGGCTATTCCTTCTTCTGTAAGGGCAATGGTTTTTTTCAGGCTTTCTATGTCTTCTTTTTCTTTAAAGCTTCGGATCAGGGAAATATCATCAGGATGAGGTTTAAATTTAAAGGGTTTGATTTTTTTTCTGATTTCCAATACTTCCTGATAGGAAAAAAATCGGGGGTTGATATAAAGAGTTTCTTTTAATTCTTCTTTTTCCAATAACGAGTTAATTTGTTCGTATATTTTTTGTCCCGCTGAAATCAACTGGATCTGATCCGGAAATTTTTGTTTATACAGTTCAAAGTAGCGCGCGTCTGTAAAAAAATAAAAACGATCTCTGTTTAAGATTAAAAGATATCCGTTGCTGCCAGTGTATTCTAAAAAATACTCCAGTTCGGCAGAGTTTTTTGTAAGATAGGGAAAATGGTTAATTTTACTCATTTTTTTGAGTATTTTGCCGCTCCAGTTCATCAATTTCTCTCCTGATTTTTAAAAGAAAATCTTCTGAAATCCCTGTATCGAGACCTCGGTTAATAAAATAAAGCAATAGATTTAATTTTTCTATGGACTGTAAAAGCATTTTTAAATCTTTTTCTGAAACAGCTTCTTCTATTTTTTCCTGTTTCTTTTTTTCTTCCGGTTTTTTAATATTTCCCTGAATTTTAAAAACTTGGTCATAGGATTTATCGTCTTTCCAGAGTGTTACTTTTAAAACACCGTTAAAACGGTTTAAACCGTCTTTTATTTCACCTTTAAAGACCAGCTGTTTTTTTTCTTTTTTTAGAATTTTTTCTTCGGTTCGGATAATTTCTCCCAGAGTTAAATCGCTGGAACTGAGAGCGATTTTATAAAAATCAATGTCATAATCGCCGTTATTTTCTATCATTAAAGGAATCTCAAGCTGTTTTTTATCTTCAGGAAATTCGGCTGGATGGTAGATTTTAATCCTCGGATAGGTTCGGTTGGGTTTCTGCCAGAGACCGACAAAGAGTTTTAAAATAAAAACCCGGTTTTGTATTTTGCCAAGATCGTAATAAAAAGCAAGGGCAGGATCCCATTTCCCGTTTCGTACATTTCTAAAATTGACTAAAGGTTTTGTAAAATTTTTAAACTCTTCTTCCAGCCGTTCCCAGGATGCCAGATAAACAAAAGAGGGCCAAGTAATGGATTTGATAAAAAAAGGATAAAAAACAACTGTATCGGCTTTTTGTTCTGTTTCACTGCTGATATCCTCTTCAGAATAGAAAGGAAGTTTGAGATTCTGCATTTTATCTTCGCCGGTGAAAGAATCAAAAAGAAATTTAAAAAAAAGGTCTGTGGGAAGATCAAAGCGGGCGTCCAGCCTGAAATTGATTTCAACACCTTTCTCATCATAAACAAGAGGATTTTCCTTAAACCCGATTTCAACTTCGATCAATAAACCGGAAGTAACGCGGTAAACAATAAAAACCCGGTCGTCTTTTTTTTCTAAAGAAGCAACCGAAACATCCTGACCCAGACGAAAAAGTTCATTATTTATTTTTACAGTGGGAAAAGAGGTAATGGGTTTTTCTACCTGATTGATAGGGAGTTCTTTATAATAAAGAATAAAGCGACCAGAACTTTCATCAATATCTATTTTCCAATCACCGGAAAAAAGGGTTTCTCCCTGATTTGAAAGAGGGATCAAAAAAAAGAAGAATAGAATAAAAATTTTTTTTTTCATGATAAAAAATATAACAACGGGAGAAAGGTTTTAAGGAGAGATTTTTGTGATTTGGAAATCTTCTCAACGGGATTTAAAAAGACAGCGGGTTAAACCGCCGTCTTTTTTTCTAAAAATGTTTAAAATTTAATTTCAGTCCCGAAATCCACTCCAAAACCAACGGTAGAAGTGTTTCTGCCTGAAAGGATCACACCGCCGTAAATATTACTTCCGGAATCAGAAATAGGCGTTTTTACCCCAAAACGGGTTCTGAAAGTTTCTTTATTGATATTGACAGGAAAACTGTCCACCTGAATGGTAAGAGAAAGCCAGGTGTCTGTCACTCTTCCGTTTAATATCAGATAACCTGCTTTTCCAAAATCTTCCAGAGTGCTTCCCCCTAAAAGAATATTGGTTTTGAAAGGTTTACCGATTCGTATTCCGCCTTCCACCCCATAACCGATCCCTTCTTTTTTCATTCCCACTCTCATTCCGGTAATGACACTGAAATAATCTCCGAGTCTCCATTCCAGAATTGGGCGGGCATAGATAAATTTCGGTTTTTCTAAATTGTATTCTCCCTGAATATACCCCATACCAATTTGAATGGAATAAAGATAGGTTAAAAGAAAATTATAGCCATAATTAAGTTCTGCCCCAAAAAAATAGTCAGAGGAAGCGATTCTGTTAAAATTACCGCCAAAAGAAAGAGAGTTTCTGTTTTTTCCCATTTCACGGGCCACTTCTTCTCCAAAAGCTAAAGCAGCGGTTTCTACGGGTTCGTTTGAGATAAATTCAACTTTCTGACCGATTTCAATTTTATCTTTCAACCCAGCCGGTACAGCGGCAACAGCATAAGAATCTTTTACTTCCAAAAGAGAAATAACACCGAGTTTTTTGGTGACTTCAATCTGTTTTTTGGTCACAGGATGCTCGATAAATTCAGGCTTACTGAAAACATTCAGTATTTTTGAAGAGATAATATCGTCTTTGGTAATGTCAATATACACTTTATCGTCTTCCAGTTTCAGGATAAAGAAGCTTTTTGAAAAAGCCTGTGAAGAAAGCAGAACCAAGAAAAGAAACAAAACGGTTTTTTTCATAATAAAACTCCAATTTTTATAATATCATTATTGTTTAATGAAGAATAAATTTAACTATTTTGTAAAGAAGAAAGAAAAAACAACAAGAAAGTGTATTTCTTTCTTGCTGTTTTAAAATGTTTGCTATTGATTTTCTTCTGATTGGGTTGTTTCAGTAGTTTCTGTTTGAGTGTTTTCAATTGTTTCTTCAAGCGGCTGGCTGAGGATGGTTATCACCTGTTCCGCATATTTTACGGCATCGCTTGAGCTGTTGGCAGAAATCAGATTTTTGATGGCCGCTTCTTCCGCTTCTATGGTTTCTTTCAATTTTTTTTCATTTTTTGTATTTGACTTGTCTTTTTCATAAAGGGATCTGGCTGAGCGGTAGTTTTTAAGGGAAATCTGAAGAGCCGCTATCATGTTAATATCTTTTTCATTCAAAGAAAGGTCGGAAGCCTGCACCCATCTTTCCTGATAAATCGGGTCCATTTTTTCAATCTGATAATCCGTGTTAGGATTAAAACATTTGATTTTTAACCATTTGCTTTCGTTTTCCTTGGAATCGTTCTTTTTTTCCTCTAAAACAAAAGCCAAAACAGCTGTTTTGATCGGATTTTTGGTTCTGGCTGTAATGGCCGGTGTGTCATAAATTAAGGTTTCTTTGAGAATAACACCCAGGGACAAAAGCTCTTTCATAATATATTTTTCATATACATATCCTTCTGATCCGTCTAAAACTCTTTTTACCTTGATAAAATCACTGTCGTAATTTGGAATTTTTATTTTTTCTTCTTTGTCGTTTTGCATTAACGGGATTAATTTTTCACCCCAGTTGATAGAATTCATGTATTTTCCCTGCTGATCAACCAAGTTAATGGACTGATAAAGCGGATAATAGAAAATCTCTGCTTTTTTACAGGCAGAAAGCGGTAAAATAAATCCGCTTAGAACCATAAGAATAAAAACTTTTTTCATTTTTCCTCCGTTTTTTAAGAATTTAAATTCATTTTATAAAATTAGTAATAAAAAGGAAAAAATAAAAATAATAAATCAGATAAAACAAAAAAGATTCTTTCAAAAAGAGAAGAAAGATTATATTTATAAATAATCAAATTATTTAGGTTAAATATAATGAAAATTTTAATCGCAACTAAAAATCTGGGAAAAGTGAAAGAAATCGAAGCGCTTTCCGAGGAATTTTTTCCCTTGGAAGAAATGTCTTTTCTTTTGTTGAAAAGTTTTGAAAAACAGATTGAGGTAGAAGAAAACGGATGTTCTTTTTATGAAAACGCATATATTAAAGCCCGCGAATACTCTCGTTTTTATAAAATGCCGGTGATAGCGGATGATTCCGGGCTGGTAGTGCCCGCATTAAAAGGGGAGCCTGGAATTTACTCCTCCCGATATGCCGGAGAAAATGCGAAAGATGAAGAAAATATTGAAAAATTGCTGTTTCATTTAAAAGATATTAAAGAAAAAAAAGCTTATTTTCAATGTTCCGCTGTTTTTTATGCTTCTGAAAAGGTTGTTTTTCATACGGAAGGAAGGTTGATCGGGGAAATAATTCATGAAAAACGAGGGGAAAAGGGTTTTGGATATGATCCGGTTTTTTTTCTTCCTGAAAAACAAATGACATTGGCTGAAATTTCTTTAAAAGAAAAAAATCAAATCAGCCATAGAAGACAGGCTTTTTACTCTCTTTTTGAAAAGATAAAGCAATGGAGAGAAAATGAATCTTTTTGAAGATTTTTCAGTGGATTTAAATCAAACCGGATATGAGCTGGATTTAAGTTTTATTGATAAACATCACTTTGTGATAGGGATAGATGAAGTCGGCAGGGGACCACTTGCAGGACCTGTTGTTGCGGCGGCTGTTGCTTTAGATTATTCTTGTCCTACAATAGAAGGTTTGAATGATTCAAAAAAACTTTCTTTAAAACAAAGAGAAAGGCTTTTACCTGAAATAATCCGCTATTCAAAGCGAATTGGAGTAGGTTTTTCTTTTCCTGAGGAAATTGATAAAGTTAATATTTATCAAGCCTCTATTCTTGCGATGAAAAGGGCGTTGGAGAAAACAGGTTTAAAAGAAGGAATCCTTTTAATTGACGGGCTGGCTTTTCCTGAAAAAAATTTTTATTCAGTTAAGCTGATCAAAGGAGATACAAAAAGCCCCGCTATTATGGCAGCGTCTATCGTAGCAAAGGTGATAAGGGACAGGCTGATGAATTTTTACGATCAAAAGTATCCTCTTTACGGCTTTAAAAAACACAAAGGATATGCGACATCAGCGCATAGAAAGGCAATAGAAAAAAACAGTTTTTGCCTTCTCCACAGAAAAAGTTTTGAACCGGTGAAATCAATGCTTTTAGAAATAAAACAGTAATGAGCTAATTCGTACACTTCGGCGTTGCTCAATGAACAAAATAAAGCTATATTAAGTCTATTTTGAAACAATAAATAATCAGAAAAATATGAGCTATTGTGTCAATAGAACTGAAAATGCGATGGAAAGATTTTTGTTTGGGTTGATCTGAATCATCCATCTTGAAGATTTTGTCTGCGGATTCAAATCCAAACCCCCTAACCCCCTTATCCTTAAGTCTTTAAGGACAAGGGGGGAGTCCTCCGTGATTTCATCCATGAAATCAAGTCGGACAGGGAAACTCTGCCTCGTGCAGAGTTAAAGAAATAAAAAACGAAGAAAAAATAGAGATGTTATTTTAATGTTAGTTTTTAGACTTAATATACAAACAAAATATAAATTGTCCGTTTTTATATTTACTTTGTCATTCCCGCGAAGGCGGGAATCTATTGACAATAAGTGTTTTAAGTAACAGATTCCGGTCTTTTGCAAGCAAAAACCGGAATGACAGGCGGTCATTTTATAATTTAATTCAGTATATAACAAAGATTTTATCTGTAAAAAAGACTTGTGCAATATTCTTGATTCTTTTAAAAGAAAAGACAAAAAAATCCGATGTTTATTTTTATGAAGTGCAGATGGATGATTTTATTTATTTCTTTTTTCTTGTCAATAAATCTTTACGCTAAGATAGAAGTGATTATTATTGATCCCGGTCATGGGGGAAAAGATCCAGGAGCGGTGGATAAAAAACTCGGCCTTCAGGAAAAAGACATTAATCTGGAAATTGCTATTTACTTAAAGTCTTTTATAGAAACAAAAATGCCTTTTATAAAGGTAGTCATGACAAGGAAAGACGATACATTCCTTTCTCTTGAAGAAAGAACAAAAATAGCCAACTCCTATATTTCAAGCAAAGCTATTTTTGTGAGTATTCATACCAATTCTTCAGTGGATAAAAAAAACTATACGGAAGGGATAGAAGTTTTTTATTATGACAATTCATTAGAAAAAATTGAGGAAAGCCGGATGAATGAAATAAAAAATTCGGATACAAAAAATTTTTCAAATACACTGCAAGACCCTATCAGCATTATGATCAATGAAAAATTAAAAGTTGACTCGAAAGCGCTGGGGGAAAATATTGCTGAAAGCCTGAGCATTAAAAGCAAAGAACCAATCAGAAGGGTGGCAGCCAACTCTTTTTTTGTTGTTTCCTATCCGATGGTGCCTTCAGTTTTAGTTGAAGTCGGTTTTATTATGAATAAAAAAATAACAGAGCAGCAGTATAAGAAGAAACTGGCAAAGGGAATTTTTCAGGGGATTCTTAGTTTTCTTAAAAAAGAATCTAAATTTTAGGAATTTTAATTCCGATTTTTTTATGAAAATACTTGACAAACTATTATATTTTTATATTATATTTTTATATCCAAATAAAGTTTATTTGTTTTAAACAATTAAATAAAACTAAAATAAAAAGGAGTTTATACCATGAGAAAACTGAGGTATTTATTGTTGGCAGCTCTGCTGGTTGTTGGATCTTTTTCTACACTCTTTGCTGTTGAACAGACCTTGATTAACTTCGACGAATATGAAGCGAAACTGTTGAATGACGGAGTCTTTCCAAAGGATAGAACGACTCTTTCAAAAGAAGATCAGGCAAAATTGGACAAAGGAGAGTACACAAAAACTACTCCTAAAACAGGTGAAGCGGTTGTTCTGGATGAAAGACTGATTCCAGTTCAAAACATTGCTGCTCCTGATATGTATATTGACAGATGGATTGTTGAACTCAATTCCAGCGCAAAAAACATCAAAGGCAAACTTTATTCTATGACTAAAAAAGTTACGACTAAAGGACTTGTCGGCGGTAAAGCAAGAACAGTTCTTGGAGCAAGAGTACACTTCCCAGACTGGCCTTTCGCATCTTGGGCAAGAATTACTCCTCCATTCGAATTCCCGACTTACAAACAAGACGGATCTGGACAATTTGCAAACTTAAACAATGGATTGGTCAGAAATACTGGTCAAATCTATCAGATTGCAATTGAAGTAAACGGAAGAAACTACAATAACGCACTTATTTTAAGATTAAAAAACGAGTATGATTTAGATGAAGAATATTTTATGGGATATCTTTATTTTGAAGGATGGAGAAGACTCATCTGGAAAAACCCACACTATATTGCAAATGTGGATTTAAGAGAAATTATGAGACTTCCTCTTTACCCTAAATCTATTCCTTATAAAAAATTAGACTCTTTTATTATCTACAGACACGGCGATCAGTGGGGCGGAGACTTTGTTGTTTATATCGCAAATGTTTCTATCGCATTTGACCTTGCTATCTTAGAAGAAGAATCTGATATCGATGATGAAGCAGTATGGAACATTATCTCTGACAGATCAAAAGAAAAAGCTGAAAAAGAGAAAAAACTCAATGCTGAAATCCTTGATTTAAGAAGAAGAGAGCTTTCTAAAATGCACGCTTCTGTTCATAAAGAAGATGGAAAAGCGGGTGATACTACAACAACCACTGATACAACTAAGCCTCAGCAATAAATAAATCTTTCTAAATAAAGATTTTTTATTCTGCTCTCCTTTGAGTTTATCTCAAAGGAGAGCAGTTTTCTTTTCAATCTTTTCCAGATTTTTTAATAATTCTTCTGCTTTTTCCAGACTGATACCTATTAAATTTTTGATTTCTTCAGCACTAGTCTTTTTTATATTTTCAGGCGAACCGTATTTTTTAAGAAGTTTTTGTCTTTTTTTAGGACCGATTCCTGAAATTGATTCTAAAACTGTTGTTGTGAGAGGTTTTTTTCTGATTTTGTGATGGAGACGGTTGGCAAAACGGTGAGCCTCATCCCGTAAATCCATAAGAATCTTTAAAGAAGGGTCGGTGATATCCAGGCGGATGGGATCTTTTCTGTAAGGCTGGAAAATCAGCTCTTCTTTTTTTGCCAGAGAAATCAGAGGTATTTCAATTTCCATTTCGTCTAAAATAGATAAACAGGCATTAAGCTGACCTTTTCCGCCGTCAATCATAATCAAATCCGGAAACGAATCTTTTTCTTTTGAAAACCGTCTTAAAAGAACTTCCCGGAGCATCGCATAGTCATTCTGTCCTTCTACCCATTTGATTTTAAAATTTCTATATCTGTTTTTATCCGGTTTGCCGTTGAAAAAAGAAACACAGGAGCCTACAGACCATTTTCCTTCAATCGTTGCGATGTCATATCCTTCTATTCTTCTTGGTTCTTTGCTTAAGCCGAGAATTTCTTTCAGACGGATTAAAGAAAGATCTTTCAGAGTCAGTTTTTCATCGATCATAAACTCTTCCTTTGCGCTTCGGGAAGCCATGCGGATGAGAGAAAGCCCGATCCCTGAGACAGGGTAAACAATTTGAGTTTTATTGTTTTTAAACATTTCAAGAAAATCTATAATTTCCTGATTGTCTTCTTCTATTTGGAAAGAAGAGTATATTTTTTCAGGAAGAGGGTTTTCTTCGTAATAGCGGCTTAAAATTTCGACAAAAAGGTCGTTGATTTCTAAAAGAGAATCTTCTGTTTTAAAAATCCGCCGGCTGATCAGCCTTCCTTCACGGAAAAGAAGAACCGAAAAATAAACTTTATTTTTATCTTCATAATAACCAAAAACATCAATATCTTTCTCTGTATTTAAATAAACTTTTTGTTTTTCTTTCAGTTGATTGACGGCTCCAATAAGATCTCTGATTTCAGCGGCTTTTTCAAAATCGAGATTTTTGGAGTATTCCTCCATTTCTTGTTTGAGATCCTGAATCAGGGAAAAAAAACGGCCGTTTAAAAGCTGGGTGAAGCGTTTCAAAGAAGTGGAATAGTCTTCTTCCGATACTTTTCCAATACAATATCCGGGGCATTTTCCAATATGATAATAAAGACAGGGTTTCTGTTTTTCATTTAAACTGATTTTGACTTTGCAGACTCTGGTTTTAAAATATTTCTGCCCTATTTTTACTAAAAAATCAGCCACAGCGGCTTTTGTGTAGGGGCCGTAGTATTTCACCCCTTTGCGGTGATTTTCTCTAGTCCTGTAAATCCTAGGAAAGGTTTCGTTCATGTCGATGGCAATAAAAGGATAGGTTTTGTTGTCTTTCAGCTGGATATTATAGCGCGGCTGATGATTTTTGATCATATTGTTTTCAAGAACAAAAGCTTCGGTTTCATTTTTTGTAGTAATGTAAGAGATGGAATGAATTTTTGAAACTAGAATTTTAGTTTTAGGATCATGGTCTTTTTTGTCAAAGTAAGAGCGGACCCGTTTTTTTAAGTTTTTTGCTTTACCAATGTAGATAATTTCACCTGTTTCATCTTTCATCTGGTAAACACCGCTGGTTTCAGGAAAAAGGGTTAAATCAATGATGGGAGTTTCCTTAGCTTTTTAGATTAAATATAAAAAATAAAAAAGAATAAAAAAAATTATTCCTGATTTTGAAAAAATTCAGTTCTAATTTCGTCTATTTTTTTTCTTCGATGATAAATATATTTTTGATAAAAAATAAAGTTTCATTTAATTTTTAAAAATTTTTATTGAAATTCTTTTTTATCGCACCATTTTCCCTGAATGCTATCAAAAGAAATTCCGTTTTTAAGAATTTTTAAATATTCTTTTCTGCAAATGGTTTCACCGCCCCAGTTTTCAATATGCTGGGTATGAACCTGACTGTCGATAAAAAGAAAACCAAGTTCCTTAAGCTTTAAAACAAGAGTAAAAAAAGCAATTTTTGACCCGTTTGGCTCAATATGAAACATAGACTCTCCGAAAAAGCATTTTCCAATGGAAACTCCGTAAAGTCCGCCGATAAGATTACCCTCTTTCCAGACTTCCACGGAATGGGCAAGTCCTAAGAGATGGAGCTTGAGATAGGCTTCTTTCATTTCTTCTGTGATCCAGGTTCCGCTGCTTTTTTTCCGGGAGAGACTGCAGTTTTCTATAACTGATTCAAAAGCATAGTCAAAAGTAATTTTAAAAGAGTGATTTTTTAAATAACGAAGAGTTCTTTTATTCATGTGGATTTTATCAGGAAAAACAAGAAAGCGAGGATCGGGCGACCACCAAAGAATCGGTTCATCGGGAGAATACCAGGGAAAAATACCGCTTTGATAAGCGAGCAAAAGTCTTTCAGGAGACAAATCTCCACCTGCTGCAAGAATACCTTCTCGGGTTGCTAAATGAACAGGTGGAAATATTATTTCTTTGTTTAAAAGAAAAATCGGCATAATAAATACACAAATAAAACCGGAAAAAGATTTTCCGGTATTTTTAAATTTAAAGAATTGAGATTAGAAAAAATGATTTATTATTTCTTTTTATGTCTGTTTCTTCGAGCTTTTTTCTTTCTTTTGTGTTTGTTCATTTTGGTTTTTCGTTTCTTTTTTACTGATGGCAAGCGAATTCCTCCCAATTATGATTATGAGTTTTTAAATTTAGCACATTTAAATCAAAAATAAAAATTTATTTAAAACCTTTTCAATCCTATCACTGATTTTACTTCTTTCATAGTTTGAGAAGCGATTTTTTTACAGTTTTGCGCACCTTGTTCCAAAATTTCATAAACTTTTTCAGGTTTTGACCGGAAAAATTCTATTTTTTCTCTGATAGGAGAAGTCAGGGTGAGAAGATTTTTCATCAGTTTTTTTTTGCAGTCCACACAACCAATCCCTGCTTTTCGGCATTCCGTATTGATTTCCTTGACTTCCTCTTCTCCTGAAAAGTTTTTATGGAGAGTATAAATATTGCAAACATCGGGATTTCCGGGATCAGTTCTCTTGATTCTCGCCTCGTCTGTTTTTGCGCCCCTGAGTTTTTCCCAGAGAGTTTGTTCGGTTTCTTCCAGAGAAATATAATTGTTCAAGCTCTTGCTCATTTTGTATTTTCCGTCCAGCCCCAGAATTTTGGGGGTTTCGGTCAGCATTCCCTTGGGTTCGGAAAAAATGGGGGAAAAAGTAGAGTTAAATCTTCTGGCAACTTCCCGGGTCAGTTCCAGATGCTGGAGCTGGTCTTCTCCCACAGGTATAATATCTGCTTTGTAAATTAAAATATCTGCTGCCATGAGAATAGGATAAGTAAATAATCCCGCATTGATATTGTCAGAATTCTGTTCTGATTTATCTTTAAACTGAGTCATACGGGTGAGGTCTCCGTAGGGGGTGACGGTTGTCAGTATCCAGGTGAGCTCAGTGTGTTCATGAACCGCTGACTGGACAAAAAGAGAGCATTTTTCAGGGTCAACACCGCAGGCCAAAAGAGCGGTAGCAGTATTGAAAATCACATTTTCCATAGAGGAAGGGTCGTATCGGAGTGTCATGGCGTGAAGGTCAACGATAGAAAATATGGAAGGGTAGTCATTTTGAATTTTAACCCAGTTTTTAATCGCTCCAATATAATTTCCAATATGGATAATCCCGCTCGGCTGGATGCCGGAAAAAACTGTTGGCATATTTCAGTCTCCTTGTCTATTGTTTTGGTCTTCTAAAAATTCTAAGTATTTAAGGATTTTTTTGTATTCGATTTGTTTCATATACTTTTCCATATACTGATAATCAGGATTTCCTTTACCATCAATAGGTAATAATATACTCTCTTTTTCTAATCTTGTAGAGCTTCTTTTATATCCGAAGTTATATTTTCCCCTTACTTTATCCGCAATAGTAGTTATAAACATTCCACTATATCTATTGATGTATTGGCTATAGCCCAAAGACATATCAGAAGTAGCAATAAAATCTTCAGCTTTATAAACTGAGTAACCCATAGAACCTTCTCCATTTCTAATGAAAGCAATACAATTCCCTTTTTGAATTAAAGCTTCATTTTTATCAACCTGACATAAAACACCATTGTTTTGATTAGTTGCACCTAAATAATTTATTCCTCTTTTTAATATAGTTAAATGATTTAACCCTTTAGATTTACCTGGAATCAATTTATCAAAAAGTTTTCCAATTTTAAACTCTTTCCATTCTTTTTCTTTTAAGGATTTTAAATCTGTTATACTGTTTTTCTCATTTATTTTTTGAAAAATATATTTTTTGAATTTTTTAATCATTAAATATTCTTTTTCAATTATATAAGCCTTCATAAAAATATAATTAGGCATCCTCTCCTTTGTTGATGGTAAAAGTATTTTACTTCTTCTTAACCTTGTTAATGTTGCTCCATTGCTACCCCAATTAAATTTATCCATTAAGCTTTTTAGTAATGGAATAAGAAATAATGCAACAGTTTTATTTAGGTAAGGATTTTGAAGTATTTGAATATTTTGACCTGTGTAAAATTTATAAGGTTGATAAAATACAGTTTGAGTGTCTAAACCAATAATAATAACATTTTCTTTATCCATTTTATAAATTGAAGACTGAGAACAAATAAACGATTCATAACCATTATCTTTATCTGATCTTGTGATATAAGGAATTTTTCCTTTTTTAGTTATAAGTTTATTTTTGTCAATACCACTTGATGTTGATGTTATTGTGAAAATATCATCTAATACAAAATCTTTCCATTCTTGATTTTTTAAATTTAATTCCACATTAATCCTCTAATCCAAACAAATAACCCTTCCCATGAATTATCATTTTAAACTCAAAAGTCAGGTAATCTGCTATAGTATTTTCAAAATCTTCCTCACTCGGAATTTCATCATTAAAATAATAGAATGAGTGTAACCATTCATCTTCTGGCTCAATAATTGTTTTTACCATAAATTTGCTTTCGGCAGGAGCATCATGTTTCCAGCAAGAGATTAAAAGAGCTTTTTTTTCTTTAGCTCTTTCTGTTTCTATTAGTCCTATATGCTTATTAACTACAAATCCATCATCTTCAAAATTTATAAATTTACAATATTTTTCTTTTGGGTGGGCTTTATTTGCAGTAAAAATTGCAATACACGGGTTTGTACCTATTCCATAAAAAGTATTTTTATTAAGAGTGATAACGCCTTCTAAAGTATGTCTTTCTAATATGTTTTTCTTTACAAGTTTATCTTCATTAGTTTTTCCGACCATTGTTGATTGTGGAATTATTACAGCACATTTCCCCCCATCTGTTAAAGAGTCTAATAAATGTTTTATAAAAGTAATTTCCGATAAGTGAGCATTTTCTTTACCTTTAGCTTGTGAATAAGGAGGATTCATCAAACCAATAGTAAATTTATTTTTTCTCAACTCATCAGAAGATTTTTTTAAAAAATCATCACAAATTAAATTACTTTTTCCATCTCCTCTTAAAATCATATTTGTAGTAGCGATTGAGAACATATCTTCTCTAACTTCTATTCCAAATATTTGGTCTTTTTTTATTTTATTTCTATCTTTTGGGTCTGCTTTTTTTAACATAGAGTGCATCGCAGCAATTAAAAAGCTTCCTGTTCCGCAACAAGGATCAAAAATAATATCAGAAGGTTGAATATCCAACAATTCACAAAATAATTCAGTAATATGTTTTGGAGTCAGTACTACGCCTAAAGTTTGACCATCGCCCCCGCTGTATCTAATAAATTCTCCATAAAATTTTCCTAAGACATCTTCTGGGGTATTAGCAATAACAGATTTTAAAATGTTATTTTTTAAGTATTCTGTAAAATATTTTAAGGGTGTTTTTTTTAATCGGTCATCAATACGGTTTAACAAAGTCCTGTCTTTTATTGTTGTAAATTGATTTAAGATTTTATCTTTTTTTGTTTCAGGCTGAACTTCTACCCTGGTCATATAGGTTGAAAGTGCATCAAATATTTTCTGTCCGTCTGTTTTTAAAGAATCTCCTATTAAGGAATCAATTGTAAATGAATTGTCTTGCAAAGCAAGTAATATAGCTGAAACAATAAGTGGCTTTTCAGAATCACCTAATTGTCCATAATTCCTAAGATATTCATTAAGTTCTTTGGATTTGCTAAGAATATCTTCCAGTTCTAAAGTTTCAGCAGGTGTTTCTTTTAAAACTTGTTCTTTGTAATATTTTTCTATATTTTCTTCAGAAAAATTTTCAAAATTTTCCACCTTTTCAAGGATTTTATACCCATTTTCATCAACATAAATAGGTTTAATTTTGTGATGTTTCTCATTTCCTGAACAACCAAAAGCGAATATTTTTTTAAAATTAGTTTTTGTTAAAATTTCTTTTGCATAATGGAGAGTTCCGTTTTCAGCATAATCAGAAATAGATTTATGATCCATTAATAAGGTATAACCGTCATCATTGTTATATATTGCTTGTTTATTTAAATCTGCTTTATCTTCAATAACAATTATAAAATCTCTTGATTTACAAACAAATTCAGGAAATCCGTTTTTACCAGTTCCTTTTTTTGAAGCTGTTTTAAGGGCATCTTGTATTTCTTTTATATCACTCCCATTCGGAGTAAATTTTATTCTTGCATTATTTAATAAATTTCCTATAAAAAAATCTGTTTTTCTTTCGTTAGCCATAAGATGTCCTTTTATTGAACGACAGTTTTACAATAAGCCCGATAAACCGAGCCTGAAAAACCGCCGGTAGTTTTTGTTATCTCGAGAGTAATCACGGCAGTATAGATACCGTTTTGAACCAGATTTCCCCTGTTGTCTCTGGCGTTCCATTCAATCTGAAGGGGATTGGAGACTGAAGAAGACGAATTTTCATAAACTGAGACCAGATTGCCGTTTTCTGAAAATATTTCCAGTTTCCATTTGTATTCTGAGATGCCGCTGGTAGAATAATTGACCCGGAAAGTTGCAGTCTGGGTAGCGGAATTAAAAGGATTGGGATAGCTGTAAAAATTGGAAATAATGCCCTTGTCTTCTTTCACGCATCCGGAAAAAAGAAAAAAAACAAAAAGTAAAACAATTTTTTTCATAAAAATCTCCGGTTTTTTATAAAATGAATAAATTAAATTTAATTTTATTTTCCCGAAATATGGAATTTCTAAAAATATAAATTTAGAATTATTCTACTGCTTTGGAAATAAAGGTGAAAATAGTTATATTAAGATAAGAAATATTTTTAAAGGATTCAGCTAAATGGAAAACTTTATTCAAGAAGAGAAGATTCATCAGATTTTAAAAGAAAAAAAGAATCCGAATACCGAAGAAGTCCGGAAAATCATTAAAAAAGGTCTTGAAAAAAAGGGATTGACGATAGAAGAAACGGCTGTTTTAATCAATACAGAAGATGAAAAACTCCTTTCTGAAATTTATGATGCTGCTTATCAGATAAAAGAACAGATTTACGGCAATCGACTTGTTTTTTTTGCTCCGCTTTATGTGACCAATGCTTGTCAAAATGATTGTCTTTACTGCGGATTCCGTTCTTCCAATAAAGAATTGAAAAGAAGAACCCTTACAATGGATGAATTGGCGGAAGAAGTTCAGATTTTAGAAGATATGGGGCATAAAAGAGTTTTGCTTGTTTATGGAGAAAGCCAGAAAATAGGTTATCTTGCGGAATCAGTGAAAACGGTTTATCAGACAAAGTCGGGGAAGGGGGAAATTAGGCGGGTTAATGTCAATTCTGCTCCTTTGACCGTTGAAGAATATAAAATTTTAAAAGACGCCGATATTGGAACCTATCAGTGTTTTCAAGAGACTTATCATCAGGAAACTTATCAGAAAATGCATGTTTCCGGAAAAAAAACGGATTATTTCTGGAGGCTTTATGCTTTAGACAGAGCTCAGGAGGCGGGGCTGGATGATGTGGCTGTCGGAGTCTTATTTGGGCTTTACGACTGGCGTTTTGAGGTACTGGCGCTGCTTCAGCATTCTGAGCATCTGGAGAAAAAATTCGGAGTAGGTCCTCATACGATTTCTTTTCCAAGGCTAGAGCCAGCGTTAAACGCACCAATGTCTATTGATCCGCCTTATCCTGTGAGCGATCATGATTTTAAAAAAATAGTGGCTGTCTTAAGAATCGCTGTTCCTTATACAGGATTGATTCTGACAACCCGTGAAACCCCTGAATTCAGAAGAGAGCTTTTTAATCTGGGAGTCTCTCAGGTCAGCGCCGCTTCAAAAACTTACCCGGGAGGATACAAGGATTCTATCTCCCATATGCCTGAGATGGAGCAATTTACTTTGGGAGACACGCGGAATCTGGATGAAGTGATTTATGATATTCTGAATATGGGATATATTCCCAGTTTCTGTACCGCCTGTTACCGGCTGGGCAGAACAGGGCATGATTTTATGGAATACGCAAAACCGGGAGATATCCATAAGTTCTGCACTCCAAATGCACTTCTGACATTTGCGGAATATTTGCTTGATTACGGTTCTGATAAAACAAAGAAAAAAGGTCTGGATTTTCTTGAAAAAGAAAAATCAAAAGTAGATCCGGCGCTTCTCCCTGTCTACGAAAAAAAGCTGGAAGAAATAAAACAAGGCACCCGGGATTTATTTTTCTGACACTTTTATTCGATATTATTCTATAAGATGAAAATAGCAGTATTTTTTCAATTATTTATGATGATTTGCCTCAATTCTTTTTTGTTTGGAAAAAAATTAAACCATTTGGAAGAAGAAGGGATTTTCGGAGCGGTCAAGGTAAAGATAGAGCAGGAATTTCTTTATGATGATGAATTGGGTAAAATCATCAAAAAACTTCAGGCAAAAAATATTTATCATTATAACCGGGACGGATTTTTAATTCTGTGGGAAATCTATGACGAAGCAAACAAACTCGTGAGTGAAATAAAATATTCTTATGACAGCAATTGTAATGAAAAAGAAAGAGTGGAAAATAATTTTCAGGATAATATATGCTGGAGATATCAAAGTGATTATACTGAAAAAGGAAATAAAAAAATAGAAGTAATCTATCATTCCAAAAGCAGTGTTTTTTTTGAAAAACTGGTTTACCGATATGACGAAAAAGGGAACGAAATTGAAGTCTTAAAATATTATTCAGACGGCAGGCTGCAAGCCAGACTGGTTTCAGAGTATGATGAAAATGGAAATAAACTAGTCTGGGCAGAATACAAAGGGGATGGGAAGCTGAACTGGAAGCAACTTTATTATTATGATCAAAAAGAAAATCAAAATGTTTGGTATGATTATGACGGGAGCGGAAAAATCAAAGAAAAAAACATTTTTGTACTGGATGAGAAAAAACGGGAAAAAGAAATGATCCGTTATAACAGTCAGGGAGATGTGGAAAAAAGAATTGTCAAAAACTTTGACAAGGAAGACAGGGTTGTTGAAGAAATTATTTATAATAATGAAAATCAAATGGAATGGAAATGGGTTACGGATTATTTTGAAAACGGGAAAAAGAAGGAAGAACAGGAATTTAACGCAGATGGAGTTCTGGAAGTAAAAACCCGTTGGAAGTACGATGAAAAAGGAAACCCGGTTTTAAAAGAAGTCTTTGAAAGAGTGATCGATTTTGGAGAGGAACGCTTTCGGATGGCGGGCGGAAATGAAATTATTTATGAATACTGGGAAAAGTAAATTGATTTAGGGTGAAAAATGATTTTCAAATCTAAAGTAAAAATATTTTGCAATCATTTATTTTCAATCACTTATATATATTACAACGCCTCGAAATCATTATTTTAATTTATTTCTAAAATAAAATTTGCTTTTGCCTTGTAATTTTATAAATTTAAATAAGCCTTTTGAAGGCGGGCTAATAGCTCAGTAGGTAGAGCAACGCCCTTTTAAGGCGTGGGTCGAAGGTTCGAATCCTTCTTAGCTCACTTTTTTGGCGCTTTCAATGCTCCCATCGTCTAGCTCGGTCAGGACATCGGGTTTTCATCCCGGTAACAGGGGTTCAAATCCCCTTGGGAGTATTTCTCTCTTATCCATTCAATAAAAAAATTCTTTTTATTCTCAAATGTTTCATCTTAGCTCAAATACTCTCAACTTGGACTTGTTTTTTTATTTCAATTTTAATATTTTTAATATGGAAAAATTTTATTTTTGACTTGAAAAACAAATGAAATAACAAAAAAAGGAGTATCAAGATGAAAAGAGTCTTTAACTTTAATCCAGGACCCGCTACCCTTCCTCTTCAGGTATTGGAAACGGCTCAAAAAGAGTTTATCGATTACAAAAATACAGGTATGTCGATTATGGAACATAGCCACAGAGGAAAAGATTTTGAAGCTGTTGTGAATGAAGCTGATACCCTTTTTCATGAACTCTGGAATATTCCATCCAACTTCAAAGTCCTTTTTCTTCAGGGCGGAGCCAGCAGCCAGTTTTTTATGGTTCCTATGAATCTGGCAGGAGACAAAACAGTTGATTATATCTCAACTGGAGTCTGGTCTGAAAAAGCAATCAAAGAAGCTCAAATCCTTGGAAAAAAAGTGAATATCGTTGCAGATACCAAAGACACCAATCACAATAAAATCCCAAAACAAGGGGACTTAAAACTCACTCCAGATGCCGCTTATGTCCACATCACTACCAACAACACTATTTTTGGAACCCAGTGGCACTACACTCCAGATACAAAAGGAGTGCCTATTATTGCCGATATGTCTTCCGATGCGCTTTCTTACCCTCTGGATTTCAGCAAATTCGGGATGGTTTACGCAGGAGCTCAAAAAAACCTCGGCCCTTCCGGAGTAGCGGTTGTAATTATCCGGGAAGACCTGATGGAAAGAGAGCCTAAAACTATCCCTACCATGCTCAAATACTCTACCCATGCAAAAGAAAACTCTCTTTACAATACTCCTCCTTCTTTCTCTATCTACATGATTAATCTTATTTTAAAATGGGTAAAATCAGAGGGCGGACTTATTAAAATGGAAGAAAGAAACCAGAAAAAAGCAGGAATGGTCTATGATGCTATGGACAATTCAAATGGATTTTACAAAGGTCATGCTGAAAAAGACGCAAGATCACTCATGAATGTTACATTCGTCCTTGCAAAAAAAGAACTGGATGATGTTTTTGCAAAAGAAGCGGCGGCAGCAGGACTGGTAGGTCTGAAAGGACATAGATCTGTAGGGGGAATGAGAGCTTCTATCTACAATGCAATGCCTGTAGAAGGATGTGAAAAACTCGCTCAGTTCATGAACGATTTCGCAAAGAAAAATAAATAAGGAAGGTCAGAATGTATAAAATTCAGCTTTTAAATAAAATTTCTCACTTAGGATTAAACCTTTTACCAAAAGACAAATATGAAAACTCTGAAAAAATGGATAATCCGGATGGAATCTTAGTCAGAAGCGCTGACATGCACACAATGGAACTTCCTGCAAACCTGAAAGCAGTTGCCAGAGCAGGAGCAGGAGTCAATAATATCCCGATCCAAAAATGTTCTGAAAAAGGAATTGTTGTTTTCAATACTCCCGGAGCCAACGCAAACGGAGTAAAAGAACTTGTTATTCTGGGGCTTTTAATGTCTTCCAGAAAAATCCTTCCCGGAATCGAATGGACCAAAAGTCTCCTTGGAAAAGGAGCTGAAGTACCTGCACTCGTTGAAAAAGGGAAAGGAGACTTCGTAGGCCCAGAAATCAAAGGCAAAAAACTGGGACTGATCGGGCTCGGCGCCATTGGTGTCTTGGTTGCCAATGCGGCTCAATCCCTCGGAATGGAAGTAACAGGATTTGACCCATATATTTCTGTTGAAGCGGCATGGGGACTTTCCAGCAATGTGAAAAGAGCAACCAGTTTGGATGCGGTTTATGCCGATTCAGATTATATTTCTCTCCACCTCCCCTACAACGACAATACGAAAAAAATGATCAACGCTTCTGTTTTCGCCAAAATGAAAAAAGGAGTCAGAATCTTAAACTTTGCAAGAGCTGAACTGGTCAACGATACAGATATGGCAGCCGCTCTTGAGTCAGGCTCTGTTTCATGCTATGTCACAGACTTCCCGAATGAAGAAACCCTGAAAATGAAAAATATTGTCCCTATTCCTCATTTAGGCGCTTCCACTCCAGAATCAGAAGACAACTGTGCTGTTATGGCGGCAGAAGAAATCAGAGATTTTCTGGAAAACGGGAACATTGTTAATTCTGTTAATTTTCCAAACTGCGACCTTGGAAAATGCGCTGCTAAAAAAAGAATCACTCTCCTCCATCAAAATGTACCCAACATGGTTGGACAGATTACAGCAATTCTCGCCAATGAAAAAATCAACATTGCCGATATGCTCAATAAAAGCAAAGGAAACCTTGCCTACACAATGATTGATTTAGATAATGAAGTAAGCGAATCTGCCTTAAAATCCCTCAATGCGATTGAAGGTATGATTAAAACCAGAGTTCTTTAAAAAAACTTTTAACCAGCGGTAGTCTTACCGCTGGTTTTTTTCAAAAACCATGAATCTTATCCCTCAATCCAATGATTTTTTACTCTATTTTTTTTAATAATCCTCGTCTGCCCATCCCACATCGGATAAAAATTCATCGTAGGTGCCGTTGAAAATTGAAATTTCATTTTTATCAAAAACAATCAGCTTGGTGGCTACGGCGCGCAGGTGCATTTCGTTGTGCGTGACCATGATGACAGAACCATCAAAATTATCCACCGCTTCAATCAATGAATCACAGGACTGCATATCCAGGTGGTTGGTCGGTTCATCCAGAAACAGGAGGTGACAGGGTGTGACCAGAATTTTTCCCAGCATGACACGGCTTTTTTCTCCCCCCGACAAAACCTTGATTTTTTTCAAAGCCGTATCGCCTGAAAACATAAGTCCGCCCGCAATACACCTTGCTTTGGTTTCAGTACACTGTTTGTCCGAGCTTTTGATCTCTTCCATTACGGTGAGGTTTTCATCTAAATTCATTTTATTGGTCTGCCCGAAATATCCCACTTTCAAGACAGGGTGGCGATTGACCGTTCCGCCTACCGGTTCGAGTTCTCCAGCCAAGAGTTTTAAAAGGGTGGATTTTCCTTTTCCGTTTTTCCCGATAATACAGATCCGATCCCTTTTTCCGACATAAAGAGTAAAATCATTGATCAGATAAGGCTCTTTCCCGTTGTATGAAAAACAGATCTTTTCACCCGACATCATCTGGTTGGAAGCAAAAGGAGCACTGTTGAAATAGAGTTCAAGGTCTTCTATCTCGTCCAAAACTTTCATTTCTCCCTGTTTTTCAAGTTTTTTGACTCGCGATTGGGCACGGCTGGCAAAACTGGCTTTCGCCTTAAACCGGGCAATAAAAATTTCTTCCTGTTTTCGTTTTTTGGCTTCATTGGCGCGGGTTTTTTCATAAATCTCTTCTTCCTGATTGATCAGTTCATAGAGTTTTTCCGTATCGCCTTTGATTTTTTTAGCTTTAGACCTGTGTATTGCCACAATATGAGTGGAAACGCTGTCCATAAAACTTCTATCGTGAGTAATGAGGATAAACTCGCCCTCCCAGTCTTTTAAAAAGCTTTCCAGCCACCGTATCGCCACAATATCAAGGTAGTTATTCGGTTCATCGAGCATCAGCATATCGGGATTGGATACCAAGAGTTTGGCAAGGTTCATCCGGATCTGATACCCCCCGGAAAATTCCTCAGGGCTTCTTTCCATATCTGTTTCAGAAAAACCCAGTCCTGAAAGAACCTTTTCCACTTTCCAGGTATCGTATTCTTCGTCTTTGGGCAGTCCCAGACAGCATTCTTCCAAAACAGTGGGCTTGGTAAATTTAAGGTGCTGTTCCAAATGCCCTATCCGGTAGCTTTTTGGAATACTGATCGTG
>Ga0209518_1001193_pt1 | contig 29318 bp, 31 predicted proteins | sample RifGroB1_FD_183993 | JGI IMG/M metagenome (GOLD analysis project Ga0209518, IMG submission 183993) | Groundwater microbial communities from Rifle, Colorado, USA - Groundwater B1 (SPAdes) (version 2) | ecosystem: Environmental > Aquatic > Deep subsurface > Groundwater | place: Rifle, Colorado...
CGCCGGCATAACATGCCCATGGCGAAGTAATGGCCACACCGAAAGAGTTATAGGTAGATTGTGCGCTAGTGCCATAACCGGAACCGCCGGAGTTCCACGGCCAACTTGAGGTGAAATTGCCACCGGCACCGCCCCAGCAGTTTGCACCTGTTGTTCCACAGCCGCCGCCGCCGCCATTGGCCGTAAGCAGCGCGCCAAAAGTCGTGTTTCCTCCGACGCTGCCCGCGGCACCAACACCACCGCCAGCACCGCCCGCGCCAATCGTCACGGTCACGTCAGCGCTGACAGATATCGGATGCTTAACAAACCCCTGCCCACTACCGCCGCCGCCACCGGCATTGCCGCAACAGTCGCCACTCCCACCGCCACCTCCACCGCCAACCATCGTGACGTAAACCGCGGAAACCGTGGCGGGTTTGGTCCATGTCCCGCTAGACGTAAATGTTTGCATGTACCCGCAGCCACCGCCCGCGGCCGCATCAACATACGCCTTCGTGGCGGCGTCGGTTGACGCAGTTGGAGGAGCTAAATTAATCACTTTGTTGTTAACCACGTCAACATTTCCACCCTCAACGACCAATTTGCCCGTGGTTGGCGTCGTCGTCCCGATGCCGACGTTGCCGTTGTTTATTGTCATTGCCAGATTGTTTCCTCCACCGCCAAGATGAAGTGCGCCTTCAGCCCTAAAAACCATAGCGTCAGCCAGCTCTCCTGTAAAAATTGTATCCGAACCTGAACCAGTATGAGCAAAGCCCAGAAAACCACGGCTTGTTGCACCAGCTGTCCCTGCAAGAAACCTTAAAAATCCTCCGACATTGTTTACCGCTTGAACTTGAGAAAAGCGGGTTAAATCCGCAACTGTACTTGCCACCTGAACTTCCAGTTTCGCCCCAGGACTCGCCATCCCGATGCCGACGTTTTTTCCGGCCTGTGTGGCGATAAAAAATCCGCCTGTTTTCTCCTGGTCTGTGGAAGATACATTGATGGCGGCGGAAGGATTTCCGCTCGGCGGCGCCAGCGTAGGCGCGGCAAACACTACAAAGACAACCGCCATGCCCGCGACAACGCTCGCAATAATCGGAAAAATAAGTTTTTTATTCATATTGTTAATTATACCAAAGATAAAACCCGCTCCGTCAAAAAAGTTATCAACAGGCGCTATTCCAAAAAAGGAACCTCAACCAGAGCAAAACTTACACCGAAAGCCCACCTGCCGGCTACGGTTCTTTGTATTGAAGCGATGGGAAGACGCACATCCGAAAATTCCCGCTTTGCCGCGAGATTTCTTTCAAATTCAAACACCGAGGCCTCGTTTAGCGCGTTGCCGCTAACGCCTATAAGCTGACTCACGGACGGTATGGAAATTCTGTCTATCGTCACTCTTGGACCGGCAGTTTGAATAATTTTTTTAAACAAAGTCACCCAGTCAACCCTGTCGGCCTTAACGCCTCCGATAAGGTCAACCAAACGATTAAATTCTTCGGCTTCATTTTTAAGCTTATTGATTTCATCAATATCAAGAGCAATTCCGGATATATCCCGTAAATGTTCTCCAACAAGATTTTGCACGCGACCGATAACAACATTGACCGCGAGAAAGGCGGCTATGGCGAATACAAGCGCCGCCGCGGCTATGTTACGCCATAAATTGATGAGTAAAAGCACTTCTTCGTGAAAATATTCTTGCTTTACTCTGACGCTCATGAGCGAAATGGCGGTATCGCGCGAGCGCGAAATGTTGCCGCGCCAAGCAGCGCCCAAGACAGTAAACCAGGACTGCGCGACTTTGCCGTAAGCGCGCAAAGTCAGCGGCTGAACTTTAAGGGAGAATTGTTGCGTTATTAAAGCCGTCAAACGGTCGTGAAACGACGGGGTTATGAGAATAAGGTTTTCTATTTTACCCCAGCGCGTATTGTAAAAATTTAAAATCCTCCTAACTTCCCGCACTACGGTTTCCTGAAATTCCGACCAATTTATCTGTCTTGAGCCGTCACCCGCGGTCTTCCATGGCTGGAAATAATCAAAATACAAATTGCCGTTTTTCATTATCATAAAATCCAAACCTTCAGAGGTGAGATTCAAAATAAGATACGGCAGATTAACGTCAACGGCCGCGCCGCTCTCCTTAATCAAACGCACGATGGAAAGAGACGGAAATTCCAAAGAAATAAGCTTAAAACCGGCTTCGGTTACCGCTTTAACATATTCGTCAATAATCGCCGCCGGCGCGAAAGCGACCAAAAGTTCAAGCTGGTCTTGATTCTCTCCAATCAGCTGCCAATCGCTGTAAGCGGTCTCCTTGCCGAGCGGCGACAGCATTTTGATATTAAATTCCGCGGCGCTTTCAAGGTCGTCTTTCGCAACGTAGGGCAATTGAAAGGTTTGCGTGTAAACAACGCTGGACGGTATTGTTAAAACCGCGTTTACTTTTCTGTTGCCGCGCGGGTCAATATGTTTTTTGACGGCGCTGAGCGCGGCTACGGCGTTTTTGTAATCCTTGATTTGACCTTCCGACACCAACCCGGGAGGCAGACGCATTGAAAAATTGGGCATCTTTCCTCTCGTGCCAAGAAAACGTATTACGGAATCCGAAACTTCAAGCCCGCCGACAACCGCTTTGGGCATCAGAAAAAATATAAATTTTTCAAAAATAGTCGCGATATTCATTACAACTCAACTACTGAATCTATTGTAACTTGTCCAGTGGAAGAAGCGACCGTCAAAATAGCTTTGAGGGTTTTACCTCGCGAAAACGCGCGGGCCGAAGATGTAACGGCGCGTTCATCGCCATTTTTAACGACCGTAATCGTAACTGCCCAATCGCCTGCCGTAATATCGTAAGGAACTTCCGGCGTGGGAAAATTTTTATCCCGTATGCTTCTTATCAGGGCGTCGTGAATACCGGCCTCCGCCGCCGCCAACGCTTCAACCTGGCGGCGCAATGTGCTGCCGGTTTGCTGTGAAATATAAAGAATAAATATTCCTGCCGCCGCCACTTCAAAAATCAATACGCTAACCAACAAAATAATTGGCAGGACCGCAAACCCTTTCTGCATTGTTTAATTATAGCATACCCCGCTTCGTCTCTAAAACCCGTCTGGTTTGTCGCCGTTTTCTTTGATTTTACCAAGATTTTCGGAAACAAAATTATCCGCTCTCATTACTATAATCTTCATACGCCTCAATATTTTTTCCAATATGACCTTAACGAACACATCGGCTTTGTCCAGCGTTTTGGAAGAAAAAACCGAATCCAACAAAGAAAGCCGCTTATTAGAATTAATATCCTCGCCTTCCACGCGCGGCAAAGCCCGCGCAATCACATAAATTATCGCGCCTAAACTCGCGAAAATTATCAATTGTAAAATGAAGTTGTACATATTTTGCGCAACCCTTCTTTAGTTTATTTCGTATCTCACAAATCTTCCGACTTTTATGTTCTCTCCAAGTTTAGCGATTGCTTGTTTAATTATATCACCAACCGCGATTGAAGGATCTTTTATGTATTGCTGAACCGGAAGCTCATCAACGTCAGCCGGGTCCATCGCCGCAATCTGCATCGCGAGTTCATGCGCCAACTCGCGAAACTCTTTCGTGCTGGCGACAAAATCCGTTTCACAATTAATCTCCAAAAGAACTCCTACTCTGCCGTTATGCACGTACGACTCCAAAAGTCCCGCAGTGGCGCGGCGTTCGGCTTTTTTTTCCGCCTTAACCAAACCGCGTTCGCGTATCAAATCAAACGCTTTATCATAATCGCCGCCGACGTCCTCAAGAGCTTTTTTGGCGTCCATAATGCCCGCACCAGTAGCTCCTCTAAGTTTCTGAATTAATTCTTTCATCAATATAATTAAGTATCCATTCAACGCTTGCTTTTGAACTTGCGTTTGCCGGAATGGGATAATCAACGAGATCAGGGTCGCAATCAGTGCTCATTATGGCAATTATCCGAATTCCAATTCGCTTGGCTTCGCGAACGGCCGTATCATGTACGATTGGGTCGCTAACCAATAAGGCTTTCGGCAAGGTACCCATGCCTCTCACCCCCTCATACGTTAATTTCATTTTCTCAAGCTCGCGATCAATCTGCAATCTTTCCTTTTTGGTATATTTACCAAGACGGCCGGCATCCTTGTCTTCTTTCATTTTAATAAAATATTCAACGCGGGCGCGTATAATTTTGAAATTGGTAAGGGTTCCGCCTATCCAGCGCTCCACAACGTAAGGAAATTTATGTTTTTTGGAGAAATTTTCAATAGATAGTTTTATCGACGGCTGAGTGCCGACAATAAGAATCTGGCCTTCTTTCGCGGCTTTCTTCAGAAAATCGGCCGCGGCATCAAGATATTTCAAGGTTTGCGCCACATCAATAATCTCAATGCCATTGCGAGTGGCGTAAATAAACTGCTTCATTTTAGGATGCGTTTTCGTCTTTTTTCGGCCGTAAAAAATACCAGCTTTTGCCATTTCCGTAAGCAGCGCCCTTTTTTCTTCGGAAATATCCGCGCCATTTTCTTTAATGACGCCTTCCTCGATAATATCGGCCATTAGAGTACCAGTTTAACATCTGTTATAATAAAATCAAGCACCTTCATAGCGCGCCGCCTGTATTCCTCTCGGAACCGAGGTCGGCTCGCTCCTGCGGCTCGCCGCCTCTACGCTCTCAGCGAAAAACTTTTGCTTCGCAAAAGACCAAGCTTTTTCGCTTCCGAGAGTTTCCTCAAGAAACACAGGCGGCGCGCATATTGAAAACCGAACCCGTTCTGCTCTGAAGAAGCTCTCGCAGGCGCGAAAAGCTTGGTTCCGCCGCAGAGGCGGATTTTCGCGCCGAGAGGCAGCGGTCGTCTGCCGCAGGAGCAGACGAACCGCGGTTCTGAAGAGTAGAACGGGTGAGGTTAACTAGTCTGAAATCCGTATGAAGCTTATAGCAAGAATAATTTTTTACGCGCTGATAAACCTGGCGGCATTTGCCGGAACGGCTTATGTTTTGCCGGGGTTTGAGATATCGGGAAACTTAACGGAAATATTTCTGGCCGCTGGTTTTCTTGCTTTACTGAATATTTTTATACGCCCTATTCTTAAATTTATATTCGGACCGTTCATAATTCTGACTTTCGGATTATTTATAATCGTCCTAAACGCCTTCATACTCTACCTGGTTGACATTTTAAGCGCCGGCATTAGTATAGACGGGATAGGAACTCTTATACTCGCTTCGCTGATTATAGGCCTGATTAATTTTATAATCAGTTTGTCAGCGAGGAGATTGTACCAAAAAACGTAAGAACCGAAGAACTGTTTTTTGGTTTATCCGTTCATGAGTTCTTAAGTTGTACAAACATGGATTATCTATCTTTAGCTCAAATAATAACTGCCATAATTCTCATAATTCTGGTTCTGATTCAAGAACAATCGTCCGGTTTATCCGGGGTTTTCGGCGGCGACGGCGGTTTTTACCAAACACGGCGCGGCCTTGAACGCGGCGTCTTTATAGCCACGGCGGTGTTCGCGGCAATTTTCGCCGCTTTAGCAATCGCGAAGTTTATTTTTTAAACGCAAGAACAGTTTTAGGTTCATCCGTTCATGAGTTCTTGAGTTGTACAAACAATGAACAAACTGAGGAAAATCTGGTCGGTTCTTTCCGCATCTGAACGATATGCCGTCAGTACGGCGGCCGCAATTTTTATTTTCGCGTTTGTTCTGAATAATATCCTTATGGCGTGGGAACGCTCGATAGACGCGCCTCTAGCCGGAGGCAATTACAAAGAAGGCATAATCGGACAGCCAACCTTTATAAATCCCGTAATATCCGGAACAAATGACGCCGACCGCGACCTTATCCGTCTTATTTTCAGCAATGTAATTGATTTATCTGAATCCGCAAACGCTAGCGAAAATGGCAGAATTTGGACCGTCCGCCTGAAAGAAAATTTGTTTTGGCACGACGGTGAACCGCTTACCAGCGATGATATTATATTCACAATTAACTCCATACAAGACCCGGATTCCAACTCTCCCCTTTTCAGAACGTGGCAGGGAGTCGTGGCGGAACGCGTAAGCTCGCGTGAATTGCGTCTTGTTACAAGAACTCCGTACGCGTTTTTTGAAAACAATCTGCGTGAGCTCTTTATAATTCCAAAACACATATTCGCCGACGTTCCTCCGGCCAATTTCAAGTTATCAGATTATAATCTCAAACCGCTCGGCAGCGGACCGTTTCAATTCGTAAATTTTGAGACGCGCCGCGACGGCTTTATCACCCATCTCGCGCTTAAACGGAACGAAGAATATATCGGGGAAATGCCCTTGATTGAAAATTTAATTCTAAAATTTTATTCCGACGAAGACCGAATTATAAACGCGCTGAACAACAGGCAGATTGACGGTTTTGGCGGCATAGACCCCATGAATTTGAATAAAATAAAAATACGGCACGATTTGCGAGAAATTTCCATGCCGCGATATTACGCGGTCTTTTTCAACGCTGATTCCAACCCGGCTTTAAACGACAAAAATGTGCGATTGGCGCTTAGACAAGCGACAGACAAAAGCGTTCTCGTGAATAACGTTCTCGACGGCCACGGCAAGGTCTCTCACGGTCCCCTTCTCGCGGACATGGAAGGATTCGGCAAAGATATTTATACCGAAACTGAATTTTCAATTGAAAAAGCCGCCGCGATTCTTGAAGCGGGCGGATGGCTACCCGACGAAGAAGATGAGGGAGTCCGCGCCAGAGAGTTAAAGCAAGGCATTGTTAAACTTAACTTTGTAATGGTTGTTCCGCAGATAGATTTTCTGGTAAAAACCGCGCAAATACTGAAAGATGACTGGCTAAAAATAGGAGCGCGGCTTAACGTTGTCATGCTTGACCCACGCGGAATTGTTTCGGAAAGAATAAGGGCAAGGGACTATGAAATGCTTATGTTCGGAAATATCCTAAACAGCGTGCCGGACCTTTTCTCGTTTTGGCACTCTTCCGAGAAATACTACCCGGGATTGAATCTTTCGTTATATGACAGCAGAACCGCAGACGCTTTATTAGAATCAATACGCGAAGACGCCGATCCGGAACGGCGCGCAGGCGATTTAAACGCTTTACAATCCGTTATATACAACGACGCGCCGGCTATTTTTCTTTATTCGCCTGACTATCTTTATGTTTCGGTTCCATTTCTCGGCGGATTTGACGATTCCTTCATAACAACGCCATCGCACAGATTTGACAGAGTGGAGCAATGGCACACGAAAAGCGTGCGGCTATTGCAATTTTAAAAAATGTATGCTATCATCAAAAATAACAAGTATTTAGCTTATAAGTGAGTGTGCCCCTGTGGTGGAATCGGCAGACACGCAGCGTTCAGGGCGCTGTCCGCCTTAGGCGGGTAGAGGTTCAAATCCTCTCAGGGGCACTCGGCTTCAAGTCATTAAATGATTCCTTTTAAAAAGACCAAAACCGCTGAACATCCTAGAGCGTCCGCGCTCGGAGTAGCTCCTCCCTCTCACGAAACGGAGGCGATTTTGCGTTTCGTACCCCTTGGCGGACTGGAAGAAATCGGTCGCAATATGATGTTTTTTGAATATAAGAACGAAATTGTAATTATAGATATGGGTATTCAGTTTCCGGAGGAAGAAACTCCGGGAATTGACTTTATTATACCGAACATCACTTGCCTTGAGCCGAGACGCCAAAACATCAGGGCGGTGATACTCACGCACGGTCATTACGACCATATCGGGGCAATTCCCTATCTCATTGAAAAACTGGGCAATCCGCCCATATATACCCTGCCGCTGACCAAAGCCATTATAGAAAAACGGCAAGAGGAATTCAGAAACGCTCCCAAACTTAAAACGCACACGGTCAATTACGGCGACCGTGTTTCATTGGGCCGCTATTTTGAAGTAGAATTTTTCGGCGTGAACCACACCATACCCGACACCACCGGCGTCGTTCTTAAAACCCCGGTCGGCAATATGGTGCATTTTGCCGATTTTCGTCTTGATTATACGGTTGACGGAAAACCCCTGGAGCTTGAAGAATTTATCCGCGTAGGAAAAATGGGCGTTCACACTTTTTGCGCCGACAGCACCAATGCCGACGAGCCCGGCGCTTCTCTTTCCGAAAAAATAGTGGAAAAAAATCTTGAAGAACTCTTCAAAAACGCGGAGGGTAGAATCATAGTCGCGAGCTTTGCCTCGCTTCTGACGCGCATATACGAAATTATGAAAATAGCCGACAAACTCGGAAGAAAAGTGGTGCTGAACGGCCGCTCAATGAAAGACAACGTCCAGATAGCCCAAAATTTGGGATATATAAAAATCAAAAAAGGGCTGGTTATTCCCGTTGAGGAAATGCACAAATACAAAGACGACAAAATATTCATAATGACAACCGGCGCGCAAGGCGAACCTCAAGCCGGCCTTATGAGAATAGTAAGCGGAGAACACAAGCATATTCGCCTGAAAGAAAGCGACACGGTTATTTTTTCCGCTTCGGTCATTCCCGGAAACGAACGCGACATCCAAAATCTCAAGGACAATCTGGCGAGGCAAGGCGCCATTGTATATACCTCCCAGCACATAGACATACACGCCAGCGGACACGCTCCAAAAGAGGACCTCAAAACCGTAATGAAACTTCTTAAACCGAAATTTTTGGTCCCGGTTCATGGACATTATTTCAAGCGCCAAGCCAATGGAATTAACGGGCGCGAAGTCGGCATTCCAAAAGAAAACATAAAACTTATGGACAACGGACAAATAGCTCTGCTTAGCAAAGACAAATTTGAAATATCAAAAGAAAGCGTACCGGCGTTTTACGTTATGGTTGACGGACTTGGTGTAGGCGACGTGGAGGAAGTTGTTCTGCGAGACAGAAGGATGCTGGCGCAAGAAGGAATGCTGGTGGTAATAATCACACTTGACAGACGCGAAAGCCGGCTCTTGAAAAATCCGGATATAATCTCGCGCGGATTTATTTATTTGCGCGAAAATAAGGAGACACTGGACGAAATAAGAAAACGGGTTCGCGGCATACTCGGGCAAATGCCAACTCATCAGCGCTTCAACGCCGATTATCTGAAATCGCTTCTGCGCGACCAACTCGGACAATTCATTTATAATAAGACAAGAAGAAGACCGGTTATTATTCCGGTTGTTATAGAAGTTTAAAATGAAACCAATTCTAATCTCCGGAATCCAGCCCACCGGCCGACTGCATCTCGGCAATTATCTGGGCGCGCTAAAAAATTTCGTTGATTTACAGAACTCGGGAAAATACGATTGTTATTTTTTTGTCGCGGACCTGCACGCGCTTACCGAAAATCCTGAGGCAAAAAATTTAAGGGCCAACGTCATAAACTTAACGGCTGATTTTTTGGCGATAGGCCTTAACTCGAAAGAATCTATCCTTTTCCAACAGTCGCAAATCGGACAAGTTCAAGAACTTAAACTAATTCTCGGACCGCTTACCCCTATAAGCGAACTTATACGCATGACAGCGTTTAAAGAGAAAGTGCTCCAAAGAATAGAGCAAAAAACCGGAGAAAAACTAACGGAAGAAAAAATTGAAAATATCGCCGAAGAGTCAAATTTTGGCCTAGTGGAATATCCGATTCTAATGGCGGCGGACATCCTTCTTTACGACGCTCAATTCGTCCCGGTCGGTGAAGACCAGCTTCAACATCTTGAATTTGCCAGAACTCTCGCGCGCAAGTTCAATAAAAAGTTCGGCAAAACATTTGTTGAACCAAAAGCTTTGTTGACCTCCACATCACGCGTGATGAGCTTAGATAATCCGCAAAAAAAAATGTCAAAATCACTTCCGGCTGGATGTCTGTTCATAGACGACGAACCGAACACAATAAAAGAAAGAATCAAAAGGGCCGTAACCGATTCCGGAAACGAGATAAAATATGACGAAAAGAACAAGCCGGCTATTTCAAATTTGCTATCCATTTATAGCGCTCTTTCGGGAGAATCCGTCACTCGGCTGGAAAAGAAATTTGCCGGAAAAAATTACTCTTATTTTAAAACTGAGCTTGCGGAATCAATAAACAAACACTTCAAAGATTTTCGCGTAAAAAAAACAGCCCTGCTTAAAAAGCCCGCGACTCTCAAAAAAACTTTCGCCGCCGGCTCAAAAAAAGCGCGTCTTCGCGCCGAAAAGAAAATTAAAGAAGTAAAAAAGAAGATTGGGTTAATCTAAGGTAGTCCGACTACCTTAGATTGTTAATTCGCCATTTTTCTATTTTTTTGTGATCGCCACAAATCAAAATTTCCGGCGTATGGTATTTTTTGCCTTTATAAACAACCACTTCCGGGCGCGTGTAAACCGGCACGCCGACGCCGTAACGTTTTTCTTCCAACGATTCGCTTTTGCCAAGCACTCCGGGAATCTGGCGGGAAACCGCGTCCACCATAACCATTGCCGGCAATTCTCCGCCGGTTAGAACATAAGGACCAATCGAAACTTCTTGAAGCATGAATCCTAAATCATGAATCACTTTTTTGACACGTTCATCCACGCCTTCGTAATGGCCGCAAATCATGACTATTCTCTCGTATTTTTTGGAGAAATCCCGCGCCATTTTCTGACTAAACTGCTTGCCAGCCGCAGAAAACAAAACAACCAATGTCTTGTTTCTTGTTTCTTGTTTCTTGTTTCTTGAAATTGAACCGAGTGCCATTACAATAGGTTCAATTTTCAAAACCATTCCTGGTCCGCCGCCATACGGCTTATCGTCAACCTTCTTATGTTTATCGCGCGAAAACTTTCGCAAATTGTGAACGCGAATATCTATAAGTTTTTTGACGCGCGCGCGCTTAATAATGGACTCATTGAAATAAGAGTCAAATATATCCGGAAAAATCGTTATAATATCAAATCTCATAGTCAATCACATTTTTAAGCATAAAACAAAAACCGCTCCGGCGTCCACCGGGGCGGTCTTCGTGTCTCCAAGAACTCAGTAACCTGCGTCTTCTGAACGCGGAGCGCGGGTGCTTCCTTCCGGCTCTTCAATTTTCAAATTAATGCGGGCATTGTGCTTAATGCCGACAATCCTCAAAAGCGAGCGGATGGACTGCGCCGTGGCGCCCTTTCTGCCGACAACCTGCCCCATGTCCTGAGCGTTTACATGCAATGTTAAAAGAACTCCCCTCTCGTCAATCTTGCGGTCAACCTTCACATCGTCCGGATGGTCAACTATGGACTTCACGAGATACTCAAGGAATTCCTTGTCAACAACTCTTTCCATTAAAGCGTGTATTTTTAACCATTTTCGACCTTTTCTGAATAACGTCTAGTATTATAGCCGACTTAATTATATTTGTCAAATCCCCACACCTACACATAGGTGCGGGGGTCAAATACAAAGCCCTCACACCTACACATAGGTGTGAGGGCAAAGCGCCCTATGATTTAAACTCCGGGATTTTTTTGAGAAACTCCAAAACAGTTTCCCACGGAACCGTAAATCCAAAAGCCCCTCTTTCACTTGCCATGGCGGCAACACCTATTGCTTCACCGCGCGCGTTAAACAAAAGCGAGCCGGAATATCCATGTTCATAACTTCTGGTCGTAACCAGATAACGCTGCCCGGAATTATAAGTATCGCCCACGTATTCCAAATTCAACCTAACCGGTCTGTCCAATATAGCATAACCAAAGCTGTAAACCGTTTCTCCTACAGCTGGATCGTTTTGAGCTATCGGAACCGGAACAATTGGAATTTTTTCCAAAAGCTTTATTGCCACCAAGTCGCTTTTGATATCGTAATAGCGCTTGTCCGGAATATATCCAAGAACAATTTCGCCGTTTATAAAAACCCTGACCCGCAAACGTTTGCTGGAAATAAGCTCCTCAAACGCGGGAAAAATGTGCAAAGCGCTCAACACCAAATCGTCGGCTATGAGCACTCCGCTGCCGCTTGAGCCATAATTATATTCTTTGCTAAAAGCGGTTATTTCAACCACTATCGGAGTCACGGCCCTGAAACGACCGACAACCGCGGACGGCACGCCCTTTTCAAGAGCTAAATTTTCCGCTTCGATTATGGATTTAGGAATTCTTGCGAGGAGATTCTGAATATTCTCATGATCCGCGCGCGCTGTTTCAAAAAAACTAAATGCGGCAATCATCAAGCTCAAAAAAACAAACGGTCCTGCTCTGGCTCTAAAACCAAGCATTGTCGCCTCCTTGCCTTAAGTTGTGAAGATCACTTTTAATATACCACCAAATAAAAAAGGGGGTCAACCCTCCCCCTTTATTGAAAATTTTTAAGATATTTGACGGCTTCCTCAAGCACCGCGTCTCTTTTTTCGTCGTTTGGATCTTTCGCTATCGCGAAATCCGGAATAATTCCGACACCATCTGGAGTTTTGCCGTTAGAAAAATACCATTTAGCCGTAGTCAATTTAAACCGCCCGCCATCTGCCAAAGAAAATACTGACTGCATACTACCCTTGCCGTATGTTTTTTCGCCGAAAATCTTTGAACCCCAAATCTGCATGACACCGGCAACTAGCTCTGAAGCGGAAGCGGATTTGCCATCCACCAAAATAACGGTTTTCCATCCGGAATAAAGTCCAAATTTTTCACCGAAATGCTCCGAGGCGTAAGTTTCACCTTCTTCTCTACCGCGAATTTCAATGATAAACGCGTTGTCTTTCGGAGCAAAAACTTCGGCAAATTGCTCTGCGTTCCGTACCAGTCCCCCAGGATTGCCGCGAAGGTCAATAACCAACCGGTCAACGCCGTCGTTTGCTAACCGCAAAAGCGCGGGCAAAACGTCTTCTTCAATTAAATTTATCTTGAAGAAAGACCTCAATCGCAAATAACCGATGCCGGAATCAAGCTTGCGAAACTCAACCGAAATTAGCTTAACTTCCCCGCGCGTTATCGCAATCAACGGGAGCTTATTTCCTCCGCGAACAACTTCCAGCGTTACCGCGGTTCCAATCTTCCCGCGTATAATTACTACAATATCGGATACAGAAAAACCGACAAAAGAACGCATATTTTTGGGATTATTTCCCGCCGCAATAATTAAATCCCCCTCTTTCAAAAGGCCGCTTTTAGCCACCGGACCGCCGTCAATTATCCCCTTAACAACAGCTCCTTGCCCGTCTTCGGAAAGCCCGATTTCAATTCCAATTCCGCTAAATTTTCCGGTTCTTTGCGCCTGTTCCAATTTTACTTGAACCGGAGATTCATAACCGGCGTGCTTGTCTTTGGCAAAACATGACTGCATTAAAAAATCTTTTCCCAACTCGGCATTCTTGGGAATATTTATGGAGATAAATGCCCTGTTCAAAATACATTCGCTAAGCGCGGTTAATTCGGCTTTGCTTAATTCATAAATAGAGTTTCGTTCTACCATCTCAAGAATTTGCGCATACGCAATCGGCGCATTGTACTGCGCCGTGGCTTTATTATTCGCAATCCATGCCAGGCCCAAAACCAACGCAAGCAGAAAAACAATAACTTTCCGATTATTCATAAAGCGCCCCTCCGTTTGTTAAAGCAACCAAATATAAATTACACCCGTGACAAATTAATTGCAAGCTTTTGACAATACAAGTTAATAATGATAAAACTGGCTGAGGTTCTTTGACTTATTGCAACGGAGGCAATGAATGATAAGGGCTTTTTTCGCGAACAGAAAGTGGTTTTGGTGGGCTTATGGCGGCGGAATCTTAATATTGATTTTGCTTTATGCCCAGGTTTATCTTTCGGTTAAATTCAATTCCTGGTACGGCGGTTTTTACGATATTCTGCAAAAAACCGGCCAGCATACATTTGATGATTTTTATCAAAAACTTATTGAATTTACATGGCTTGCGATTTTATTTATTTTAGCCGCAAGCACCCTTAATTATCTATCACGTCTTTATACCTTCCGATGGCGTGAAGCCATTACGTTTGACTACATTCCGCGCTGGCGCCACGTTGATGAAGAAATTGAAGGCGCTTCCCAGCGCATTCAAGAAGACGCGAAAGAATTCGCAAAAACAATTCAATCTCTCGGGCTAAAAATCACGCGCGCGATAATGACGCTCTTTGCGTTTCTGCCAATTCTGTGGACATTGGGCCAAGGCATTCATATAAAATATATGGAAAATATTCCGGGGTCGCTTGTCTGGATAGTCGTCGTTCTAACTTTAGGCGGCACGATTATTTCTTGGTTTGTCGGCATTAAATTACCCGGCCTTGAATACAATAACCAAAAAGTGGAGGCGGCGTTTCGAAAAGAGCTTGTATATGGCGAGGACGACAAAATAAGCTACTCGTCAATCGGAACGCTGACGGAATTATTTACCGGCCTTAGATTCAACTACCATCGCCTCTTTCTTCATTACGGATATTTTGACCTTTGGGCAAATTTATATAATCAAATTATGGTTGTAATACCGTTTGTAATAGCGGGACCGTCGCTTTTTGCCGGAACCATTACTCTTGGAATAATGATACAGATCACAAACGCTTTTGGTAAAATTGAAAACAGTTTTGGATTGTTTATAGACAACTGGACTACCATCACCGAATTGCGCAGTATCTGGAAACGCCTGCGCGAATTTGAAAACAACCTGGATAAATACGCAAAAGCGCCTTGATTGGCGCCTTTTTTTCAGATATAATGATCTTTATGCCGCTCATTTCGCCGCGGTAGCTCAGTGGTAGAGCGCTACCCTGAAGAGGTAGGCGTCGGGTGTTCGATTCACCCCCGCGGCACAAAACTCGTTTATGAACCCATGCTGAACAAAAATACCATTCTGGAAGTAAAAGATTTATTCGTCAGCTTTGACGGAGAAACGGTGTTTAAAGACGTTTCTTTTTCGGTGGAGCGCGGCAAAGCGTTGGCCATTATCGGCCCCAACGGCGCCGGGAAAACGGTTCTTCTCCGTGCGCTTCTCGGCCTCGTGCCTTATGACGGAGAAATAAAATGGCGCGAAGGAATCCAAATAAGCTACGTCCCGCAAAGATTCTCCGTAGAGCGCTCCGCGCCAATAAGCGTTGAAGAATTTTTTCTTTTGAAATCCGAGCGCTTTTGGAATGTAACCGAAGAATTTAAGAATCACCTCGCTCATGAGCTTAATTCGGTCGGTCTCACGGACGACATCCTGAAAAAACCCGTAGGCGAACTCTCCGGCGGCCAGCTCCAGCGCATTCTCGTGGCTTGGGCTATGCTCAATCATCCCGGCATACTGCTTCTGGACGAACCGACTTCGGGCATTGACGTCGGCGGCGAGAAAACAATTTACGACCTCGTACGCCGCCTGCAGACAGAACATAACATCGCCGTTATCCTCATCTCGCACGACCTAAATATCGTTTACCGTTACGCCCAGCAAGTCATCTGCCTGGACAAAAAACTCGTATGCTACGGTCCGCCTCAGGAAGTCCTAAATCCAACGGAGCTTTCAAAATTGTATGGCGGAGGAACATTTTATCATCATCAATGGAAACCTCATTAAATCAATCGTTAATAATAGCGCTCGCGGTAGGCATATCGTCCGGCGCCATCGGCTCATTCATCATCTTGAAAAAGATGGCGCTGGTCGGAGACGCGCTTTCGCATGTAGCTCTGCCCGGCATAGCCCTTGCGCTTGTTTACGCCATAGACCCTTTCTGGGGGCTTTTGCTTTCGCTTCTTGCCGCCGCCGCAATCGTCTGGTGGCTTGAAGGAAAAACCAAGCTTTCTTCGGAAGCCCTGGTCGGAATTCTTTTTACAGCAAGCTTAGCGATAGGTATTCTTGCCATTCCGGACCACGAACTCATTGAATCGCTGTTCGGAGAATTTCCCGCGTTCAGCCCGCTGGCTCTCGCGATTTTCGCGGCAACGGCCGCAGCGCTTACCATTGCCACTTTTTATCTGGCAAAGAATTTCCTGTTCACAATCGTATCGCCGGAGCTCGCCAAAGCCCACGGTTTGGGCAAAAAATACGACCTGATACTGTTATTAATTTTCGCGACCGCGGTAGCGCTCGGCATAAAACTTGTTGGCGCTCTTTTGATGGGAGCGCTGACAATAATCCCCGCTTCTGTGGCGAAAAATATCAGCCGCAACATGAAAATGTACTTGCCGCTTTCCGCCGCGCTTGGCGGAGCAATATCGGTTGGCGGCGTCCTCATCGCAGACAAGTTATCCTTCGTCCCGGGCCCGACAATTGTTCTCTTTGGAGTAGGGCTTTTCGCGATCTCTCTTTTTTTCGTAAAAAGATAGTTTTAATGCCCTCGGAGGGAATCGAACCCCCATCAAGACCTTAGAAGAGTCCTGCTTTATCCATTAAGCTACGAGGGCAAATTGCTCTTTAACGAACTTTATTATATAATTTTTTATACAATTTAACAAGCGCGGGCTGTAGTATAACGGTAGTATTCGTGCTTTGGGAGCACGCGGCCTGGGTTCAATTCCCAGCAGCCCGATTGCCGGGTCGTCTAATGGTAGGACATGGGCCTTTGAAGCCCAGTATCTTGGTTCGAATCCAAGCCCGGCAGCTATCTTTCGCTAAAGCTACAGAATAGCATGCACTATTAATGCTGAAAGAAAATTACAGAAAAACAATCTTACTTGTCATCTTGAGCGCCGTTTTGGTCTTTATATTTTGGGGCTCAACAACACTCCAGGCGGAATATGATAACCTGGTCGCTTTTTTTGAGAGTCAGCTGGTCGAACAGCCGGTCTCAGGCATCATCATTTTCTTTTTCTTGACGATTCTTTCCGCCATGTTTTTCTTCCTTTCCAGCATTTTCGCGGTGCCAATCGCGGTATCAATCTGGGGGGCTTTTGTTACAATGATTTTCATACTCTCCAGTTGGATTTTGGGAGCAATTTTTTCCTATATCATCGGGCGGTTTGCCGGCAGGCCGGTTTTGCGGCACTTTGTATCAAAAACAAAGCTTGATTATTATCATCGTATGTTTTCGGAAAATTCCGGACTACTGTCGGTCTTTCTTTTACGCTTCACAATACCATCCGAGATTCCCGGTTACACTCTCGGCATTTTGCGCTTCAACTTCGCCAAATATATGCTGGTCACAATTTTAGCGGAAATCCCCTACGCCTTTGTCATCGTTTACGCTTTTGAAGCCATTCTGCGAAAAGATCCGGTAATCTTGGGAGCGATCGTCGGCGCCTGGCTTCTGGCGGTAATAATTTTAATCAAGCTGATTCACAAAAAAATTCATAAAATGGAAAAACAATGAAAAATATATTCAAATTTTTGAAAATCGTGCTGACCGATTACAAAAATGCCGCCATGCTCGCCCCGACTTCCAAATACGCCACTGAAAAAATAGTTAAAGCGTTTGGTCCGAACGTGAAAACCGTCATCGAATACGGGCCTGGCAACGGCGTCATCACCAGGAAAATTTTAAGTATTCTGCCGGAAGACGGCCGGCTCATCGCGGTAGAAATCAAACCCGAATTCATAGAATATCTGAAAAAAATAAATGACCCGAGACTCGAAGTGATGAGAGACGATATACTTGAAATTGGCCGATCCTTGCCTAAGGCCGATGTGGTCGTCTCCGGCATCCCTTTTTCCTTTTTCCCGCAAGAGAAAAAAAAGGATATCGTCCGGCTAACGGCGGAAATTTTAAAAGACAACGGAGTTTTTATTCCATACCAATACAGCCTGGCTTTGCGCAAAATTTTAAGAAAATTCTTCGGAGAAATAAAATGGTCAGTGGAAATCAGAAACTTTCCGACCATAGTATTCATCATGGCAGCCAAAAAACCAAAAAAACATGATGGCATGCAAATTGACTAAATTATTTAATTATGTTAGCGTAAACACATCGCTAATCTAGACGGTAGCTGTTTTGTGCGTAGCACAAGAACCAAAAAACTAAAAACCCATAAACCAAAGAACAACTTGTTCTTACGTTTTTATGTTCGTGCGTTTTTCGGTTCTCGCGCTACGCGCGAGATGGAGGAAAGTCCGAACACCCTTCGGCTAAATACCGGAGAATCAGGTAGCGGGTAACACCCGCGGGGAGCAATCCCACGGAAAGTGCAACAGAAAATACACAACCCAGCCCTAAAGGCCGGGCTATGATGAAATCGTGCGGTAAGAGCGCACGCTTGCGGCAGGCAACTGTCGCATGTGGCAAACCCTACCTGGTGCAAGGCCGTGCCTTATCGGATGTCGGATTTCGGATATCAGATTTCTGACTTCTGGAATCCGACGTCTGATGAGGAGTGCCGCTTGAGCCGCGCAGTAATGCGCGACCCAGATAAATTATCGTCCTAGACAGAATTCGGCTTATTGATTAGCGATCAAAAATCGCCCCAAAAGGGCGGTTTTTGTGTTTTATTGGCTATCTAATGCCTGATTTACCAATTTGTCTGCAAGTTTATTTTTCTCTCGCGGGATATGAACAAAGTCAATTTTTTTGAAATCCAGCCTTAAATTCCAAATCTCAACAAAAAGGAACTGAAGCCCCTTGTCTAAAATTTTATATCTGCCGTTTAACTGACGAACAACAAGCTCGCTGTCCGCGCGTATTTCAATTTCGGTTGTTTTGGCCTTTATTTTACCGATTAACTGCTTGACTTTTTTCAGCGCGAAAATAATCGCCTTATATTCAGCGACATTGTTGGTTGTTTCGCCTATATATCCTCCGTAGTGCTTTGATCCCACAACAACTCCTATCGCGGCCGGCCCGGGATTTCCACGCGCTCCCCCGTCTGTGTAGATTATTAATTTTTCACTTTTGAATAATTGCGAACTCATTTTTTAACGCGAACCCACGGCAATTTTCTGCCTATAGGCAAAGAGAATCCCGCTGCGGCTTTATGGCCGCCTCCTCCGAATTTTTCCGCAATTTTGGCTACATTTACTTTGCCGTTTGAACGCAAAGAAACATTAATTTTATCCTTAAGCTCATACCATATTATGCCCAGTGGAGGATTTTTTTTATATAACGCGTGACCTATTTCCGAAGCGAAGCTGGGAGAATTCACGGCTAAAGTATTTAATCCGAAAAACTTTACGGGCACGGCAACTTTAGCGACAATATCTTCGATCATTTTATATTCATATCTTAAAATCAATTTGCCTATTTCCAGATGCTTCCTTTCAATAGACGGCTTATCAAAGTCATGAGCGAATTTACTCCAAGTCCTAAAATCAAATTCAAATAAATAAAGATACCCGTAAACCGCTTTCGCGCGCGGCATTTTACGAAGCCATAAATCATTGTCCTCAACGTATCGCAATAATTTAGGCGTCTTCTTTCCAGGATGAAAATATTTCCAGGCAAGTGTAGCACCGGAATGATTTAATGCGTAAAAATACTCGTTTGCAAACTTACCGTCTTTTTTAGCGCTTATGTGATGATCTATAACAATCACGCGTTTATTTACGGCCACAAGTCGTTTTAATTCTTTTGCCCCAGGACAGATATCAATAAAATAAATTTCTTTATTTTTAATCGATGGCAGTGGCGTTTGATGAACCCAAGCAAAATAATCGGCTTTCGCGCCAAATTTTTTCCATGCCGCCCATGCGCCGGAAAATCCGTCGGTGCAATGCGCGTGGTAAACAACTACTATGTCTTTAAAATGGCTCATTTTTTATTCAAAGCAATTATACCGGGCAATTTTTTTCCGGCTAAAAATTCCAGCATGGCCCCGCCGCCCGTTGAAATAAAAACATTTCTTCTGTTCTTAAATCTTAAATCATAAATTTTAAATCTTTTCAAAGCGCTGATTGTTTCGCCACCTCCGACTACAATCTTTGCTTTGCGATTTGCCAATATGGCCTTCCAGACCGCTTTCGTGCCGTTGGAAAATTCCTTTTTTTCAAAAACGCCCATCGGGCCGTTCCAGATGATAGTGCCGGCGCCAGCGATATATTGTTTAAATTCTTGCTCTGAACGCGGGCCTATGTCAAAAATTTTTCTGCCATTCCAGCGAAAATCCGACGGAAGAATTATTTTTCGCGATTTCGCCAAAACGCGCACTTCGCGCGAGGAATTTTTCTCACGCAAGGAATCGCCAACATTGATTCCTCGCGAAAAAAGAAGCGTATTCGCCAAAGCGCCGCCGACAAGAAAAAAAGCGGCCTTTTTCTTGAAATAAGAAACTACTCCGAGCTTGTCGCTTATTTTGACTCCGCCCAGAATCACAATCAGGGGCCGTCTTGGTTTTTGCATTACATCAGTAAGATTTTTTATTTCATTTTCCAAACCAAAACCCGCGTATGCCGGCAAAAATTTGGCGATTGCGGCAACGGAAGCATTGGCGCGATGGGACACGGCAAAAGCGTCATTTACGTAATAATCGCCTAGCGATGCCAGTTTTTTCGCAAAACGGACATCGTTCTTTGATTCGCCGGCAAGAAACCTCAGATTTTCCAACACAATTACCTTATCTCTTTCTTTTTTTCCGAGCATACGCTTAAATTGCAGCGCGTCTTTTTCTAAACTTAATTCCTTATCATATCCTTTTGGGCGGCCCCTGTGGCTCAAGATAACAATCTTGTCGGCATACCTCAATAAAAATTTTACGGTCGGCAAAGCGGCTTCAATACGCCAACCGTCTGGCGCATTGAAGTCAAGGCGCAACAACGCCGTGCCGCGTAAAGTTTTAGTGCTTGCCTTGCTGAGATAGCGTATCATTGAGATAATTATATCATGAAACAAATAGTGATACTCGGAGCTGGCTTCGGAGGACTTAGCGCCGCCAAGCTCCTCGCCAAAAAATTGAAGAATGCGGGACTGAATGACAAATACAAAATAACTCTGGTGGACAGAAACGATTACCATACTTATACGCCGATGCTTTACGAAGCGGCCACAACCGCAAAAGAAACAGCTAATTACATAGAACTGCGAAACATCGCCACTTTTCCAATGAGCGTGGCGCTGAAAAATTCGGGAATAAACTTTATTAAAAATGAGATTGTTAAAATAAACATCGCTGACGGCGTCGTACAGCTTAGAAATGAAACGCTTACTTGCGATTATTTGGTCTTGGCATTGGGCTCGGAAACAAATTTTTTCGGGATTCCCGGATTGGAAGAACGCGCGCTGACGCTTAAAACATTCATTGACGCTTTGCGCTTGCGCGATACGATTCTTAACGCAATCGCGGAAAATCAAAACGCGAGAATAATCATAGGCGGAGGCGGTTCAACCGGAGTGGAGCTTGCCGGAGAAATTAAGATGTGGATGCCGCAAACGCGGGTTTCAATAATTGAGGCCTCCGAATCCGTGCTGTTTGGATTCGCGCCAAAAGTCGTGCGCAAAGCCGAAAAACGCCTAATGTGCCTCGGAATAGAAATAATTACCAGTGAACGCATAACAAGCATTGATGAAAAGAAAGTAAAACTTGCCAGCGGAAAAGATGTTGCTTATAACGTTTTTGTTTGGGGTGGCGGCACTAAGGCGTCAAAACTCATCTCCGAACTGCCGCTAAAAATAGAGGAAGGGAAACGCGGCCGCGTTGAGGTCGCCGAAGAAATGGAATGTCTCGTTCGAACGCCTGACTTAACTTTGCGAAGCAAAATTTACGCGACCGGCGACAATGTTTGTTCAAAAGCTCCGTCAGTAGCCCGCGCCGCGATAGACCATGCTAAAATAGCGTCATCAAATATAATCGCCGATATTTTAAACGAAGAGGGCCGTGGGAAGTTCGGGCATAAAATTTACAAGTCATACGATTATCCGTACATAATACCCGTTGGCGGCAAATACGCCATCGTCAAAATAGGACCGTTTGTCATTTCCGGCTTCTTCGGATGGATTATAAAAGGAATTGTGGAACTGAATTATCTTCTGTCAATTTTGCCATTTTGGCGCGCGCTGAAAGTGTGGCTGAAAGGCATCAAAATATTCATCCAAAACGACCGGCTAGGTTAGCTTCTTAATCGATGCAAGATTTCTGCTTCAACTTCCTGGCGATCGCGGCCGTATTTTTGGCGTGACGTTTCTTTTATTTGTTCGGATAATTCTTCGTTTCCGCGAGCCGGCGGATCAATTTTTATATTAAACGGCTTCGCCGTTTGGCCGTTTATTAAAGTTTTTACAAGAGCGTTAAAATTATCCAGATTAAGCAAGTCGTTTTCGAAAAACTCCGGCTCAAACTGTTTTTTTAAAACCTCCGAGTCCTCCGCCCCGATACGGAACGAGATCGCGGTACCGACATTGCCGAAAACTGCTTCGCGTATCTTGTCCGTCAATTGCGCCACGAACTGGTGCGCCAATACCAAGCTCAGCCGGTATTTTCTCGCTTCGGACAAAATAGTCGATATGGAATCGGTGGTGAAATTCTGGAACTCGTCAATATAAAGATAGAAATCCTTCCTAGTTTTTTCGGGTAAATTGGTGCGCGACAGCGCGGCCATTAAAATTTTTCCGGTAATAATCATTCCGAGCAAATTGGCGTTTATCTCGCCGATGCGTCCCTTGGAAAGGTTGACCATAAGAATTTTTCCTTCATCCATCAACTGCCGGAAATTAAACGCGGACTTTGGCTGTCCGATAATCGGCCGCATATAATCGTTGGCTATGAAATTATTGAATTTTGAAGTTATGTACGGCGTCATATTGGCGAGCGACGATTCTCCGCCGACCTTGGTCGCTTCTTTTTCCCAAAAATCAATAACCGTTGGGTTAGACACGCGCGCGAGTTTTCTTCTGCGATATTCCGCGTCCGTAAAAACACGCGGAACTTCCATCAAGGTCGCGGGCTCGTTCGGCATATCTTCCATCAAAAGCAAAAGGGCGTTCCGCATATACTGCTCAAACATCGGCCCCATTGTCTCCTGCGAAAATAATTTATTAAAAATACCTTGCATTTCGTTGACAATAAACGTTTTTTCTTCCGGCCGCTCAAAAGAATATTCAAGCATGTTTAATCCGAGCGGCCGCCAATAATCTCCCGGCTCAAAAATTATAACGTCATTAACTCTCTCTGGCGGAATCAAGCCAAGCAAATCCAAAATCAAATCGCCGTGCGGATCTATTACGGCAACGCCCCTGCCGCCACGAATATCGTCCGCGGCCATGTTGGTTATAAGCGTGGATTTTCCGGTGCCGGTCTGGCCAACGATATAAACATGGCGACGCCTGTCTTCTTCGGTTATTCGCGCCGGGCGCCGCTCGCCGCGAAATGACGTTTCTCCGATCGGGGTGCCGGTTTTCGGCAAATTTGTCGGCGGAGCCGACTCCTTCACGCGCGCTAATTCAACCCTAGAAACGCCGGCAGTGGAAGAAGACGGAAGATGAAATAAACTTGCCAGTTCTTCGGTGTTCAATACCATCGTCTGTTTCTCACTGAATTTTCTGAATGACGCTTCAAACAAAAAGGTTTTTTGGTCTCTTGGCAAAACAACGGATAATTCGTTTCTTAGCGGAGCCGAAAATTGGCCGAAGCTGGAAGCGATGCCGTTTAAAATATGTTTGGCTTGACTGGAAACAGACGCCGAAACGACAACCCGATAATTTACTTCAAATAACGGTTTGGATATTTTAGCCCGAAGTGTTTTTACGGCTTCATCGTCAACATCTTTTGGCGCTTTTTCCTCGGGTTTTTTAAACACTTGCTTAAAACCTGGCAATTTTTTTTCAAAAATATCTTCAGCTCTGCCGCCGTTTTTCAAAACCGAGATGTGGCGGTTGATTGCGTTCTTCTCTGATTTCTGCGCAGGCCGCGCGACTACCTGTATCATTGCCCCCTCGCCAATTTCGTTAACGTGAGACAACCCGCTCAAAATCGGGGCGAATGTGTCAAGATTCGCCTCAACATACGTGCGAAACGGCAAAGCATAATTTTGTTTCTGTTTTAAATACAATCCTTCCGCAACGCCATCGGGGTTGAAAATATTAAATTCATCGCTCGTTTCGACTCGCGCGTCTTTCCACAGTCCCTCTACTTCATTTGTAACAAAACCGACGGCCGACGACGGCACGGCTATATAAAACTTTATGTCCTGTCCCACATGCTGTACCGCGGTTTCAAACACAAACGGTTTTCTTAATCCGGCCAAAACGCCGAATAATTGCTCGGACAAAATAAGTTCATTTTTAAAATCGCCGGCGACTTCGTCTTTTTTCCGCGTCGCTTGTAGAACCACGCTCAAAAGCCGTAGGTCAAGAGAGTCATAAAAATATCCGCGGAGCCGTGACCGCCATAAAAAATAAAAGCTAGCCGTCAGCGTAAAAACTAAAACAACAATTCCCAAAAAATACAAATTTATCATTTTTTCAAAATGCCTAGTCGTTGAAATTCTTCCAAAAGCTTTGTGGTAACGGCATCGTGAAACGCATCCATAATCGCGGCGCTTCCACTTTTCCTTGCCGCCGTCGCGGCTTTTTCAATGCCCTTGTGGATTGCCATATCAATCAACTCTTCAATTTTAAGTTTTGTTTCCGCGGAAAAATCTTCGGCGTAATCCGGCAAGACACTTCGCGATTGAGACGACGGCCCGGAAGGATAAACCAACGGACGCGTGGCTTCACGCACAATATCGCGATGAGAAATTCCACCTCTCATTGCTTCTGGACTTTTTAACCGCTCGGCGACATCCGCTTTTAAACGCTCAATATCCGCCTCAAGTCCTTTATGTTCAAACTTCGGCTCCATTATTTATATTATACCCCGAATCACGTCAACTTGCTTATAAAATAGACGGCGAGGCCCAAACCGCTCATAACCGCGGATATAATCCAAAAGCGCATTGTTATTTGCGATTCCGGCCATCCTAATGCTTCAAAATGATGATGCAGGGGCGTTGAGAAAAAAACTTTTCTGCCAAAAACTTTCCGGCTCGTAATCTGAACCATCACGGACAACGTTTCTATGACCAAAATAAAAGCGAAAAACGGAAGAAAAAGCGCGGTGTTGGTAAGCATGGCGATAACGCCCATAGTAATTCCCAAAGACATTGAGCCGGTGTCGCCCATAAAAAAACGCGCCGGATAAATGTTAAACCAAAGAAAAGCGAGCAAAGCGCCCATTGTAACCCCGCCGAACGCCGCCAAATCGTAGCGGCCCAGAGCAAAGGCAACCACCGTCAGCGCGCCGAAAGCAAAAAGAGTAACCCCGCCAAGCAACCCGTCCAAGCCGTCGGTTTCATTCGCCGAAAACGCGCTGGCGACAATTATAAAAATAAATAAAGGAACATACCATTCGTTTATGGAAACATTGCCGATGAAAGGAACGTATAAAATATCAAAGCCGAGCCGCGAATAAAACCACCACGCGCCTATCAACGCCAGCAAAACGTATAGAATAAATTTATGGCGCACCTGCAATCCTCCGCCCTTGGGACCGATACGAAAAACGCCGAGAATATCGTCAAAAAGACCGAGCACGCCTGCAATCGCCATGGCCGCGATAGGTAAATATGTCTGCGCTCGGTCAACAAAATTCAAATATGAAAAAATTCCGGAAAAAACCGAGTCCAAAATCCAAAAAACAAGCGCGAGCCCCAAAACCACTCCCCATATTATCACTCCGCCCATTGTAGGAGTACCTTCTTTTTTTTGGTGAAGCCTGAAATAAATTGGGGCCGCCTCCAAAGCCCTGATTTGTTTTGTCAGTGAATATTTTGTCAATAAACGCAAAATAAGCGGAGTTATCGCCAAAGCGACGATAAAACTCAGCATGGACAAAACAAGTATTCTTATCGCTTCATCAACAATCATGTTTTCACTTTAAAAGGCGTACGAACGCTTAAGCCAGTTCAGAAGGTCTTCCGTTTCGACAAAGCGCGATTCTTGGTCCGCGGCGCCCAAAACCACAATTAAAATTCTATGATTATTATAATAAAAGATTGACAGCAAATTAGCCACGCCCGAATTTATAAAACCAGTTTTGCCCCCAAGGAAATCGGGCCTATCGACAAACCTTATCGTAGTTAAAATTGGGCGAATAGAACCGTCGTCAAGGTTCATAATCGCCGCGGCGCCCTGACGGCTTATCTCAAACAAATTTTGATGTTCTTTCGAAATATAAAAGGCGAGCTTCGATAAATCGCGGACGCTGGACTGATTTTGTGGGTGCAGTCCGGATGCGTCAAAAAATCTCGTTTGATTCATTCCCAAAGACGCGGCTTTATCGTTCATTAACGCTATAAATCGCTCCAGACCGTAAAATTCAGCGAGCGCCGCGGCCGCCTCGTTATCCGAAGCAATAAGCATGGCGCGAATCAAATCGCCGGAAGAATACATTCCACCGCCCTTTAATGGAACAAGTTTCTCCGTGCCTACGATCTCGGTGGCGACAACCGCCGCCATAAGCTTGGTCAAAGACGCCAGCGAATAATTGCGGCTCCCGTTTTTTTCAAAAAAAATTTCGCCGCTGTCCAAATCACTTACGATTACCGAGCGCGCTCCCACAATCGGGTCTAAAATTCCCGAAATTCTTTTGATAGAAACCGTCGCCGGCTCCGAATTAAGAAAGGTTTGGTTTGAAACGGAAAACTGCCGCGCCACAGAAACGGACGGAACTTCTACGCTTTCAACACTCGTTACTTGTATTTTTTCCGACATTCTCTTGCCCGGAACGTCTTTTCCCGTTTTGAAAGGCGTAATTGAGGCCAAAAGAACAACTGCAAACAATAAACTTGTAAAATTATTCTGTTTCATTTTGACGTGAAAAGAATTGATCTATCAGCGCGCGGTATTTTGCGTAATCGGGCAGTTTGGCGGCGGAGTCCAGGCCAAGCTTTTTCAAAAGCTCAAAACTAGCGGTGTAAAGATAAACGTTTTGGCGCTTCGGGTCGGAATTTCTCTCAATCAATCCGCGCATCATCAAACTTCTCAAAATAAAACTGGAATTAACTCCGCGAATATATTCAATTTGCGCGCGCGAAATCGGACCGGCATACGCTACAACCGACAACGTCTCCGTTGCCGCGGCGGTTAAGTCCTCCTGAAATTCCTCTTCAACCAACCGGCTCAAAATCTTGGCAAAGGACGGCTTTGTTGCCAGCTGAATTTTATTGCCGTGCCGAATCAAAGAAAGCCCGCGTCCCGCGGATTCGTATTCCGCCGACAAAACGTCGGCAAAACTCAAAATCTCTTCTTCGCTTGTTTCCAGAATTTTCGCGGCGCGCTCAATATCAAGCGGCTCGCCGTAAGCAAACAACAACGCCTCCAATTTTCCATGTTCAAGTTTAATCATCGCGCTCATCTTCCTCTCTCAATAAACGTTCGTGCTCTCTTTCAAATTTTTGTTCCGGCCAGCGAAGTTCCCGCAATTCCTGTTCTACTTCTTCTCCAAAAAACATCTGCTGGAATATTTTGCCCATAATCAGAAACGCGAGAGCTATAAAACCGGTGCCGGTTATCATAACCAGACCGACAAAAAGTCTCCCCGCGAAAGTAACCGGAACAATGTCGCCAAATCCGACCAAGGTTATGGATGCCATTATCATCCACCACGCGTCTTCCAAATCGAAAATTTTTGTCCCCGGGACGCCTTCTTCTAGATGGAATAAAATAACCGAAAAAGCGGCGATAAAAATTATCAATGCCACAAAATATACTTCAAGATTAAGCCGCATAATCTCCTTTTCGGTTCTGCGAACGCTGTAGTGGTCGTAGGCGAAACGGACAAGCTTCATAATCCGCGCCAGCCGGAATAATTTTAAAATCCGCACGACGCGCAAAGCCCTCAAAAATCCAAGATTCGCGAAACCGAGGTAGGTGGGAAGAATCGCCAAAATGTCCACAATTCCATAAAAACTGAAAAGATAGGAGCGTTTTCTTTTGGCAAGCCAGATATAAATCAAATATTCCATCGTAAACACGACGGTTACCAAATATTCCAAAAAATTAAAAATCGGCTTGTAAGCGGCGTAAAGCGAGGCATTGGTTTCAAATAAAATAAGAACCAAGGCGGAAATAATTACCGCGGCGGAAAAATAATGGTAAACCCAAAATCTTCTCGCTTTCGTGTCCTCAAATATAATTCTTAGTTTTTCTTTAATGCCATTGTTCATATTTAACTATTATATCCGAAAATGTCGCGTTTTGTTCTATGGTCACGAGCCGGTCTTTTAGCAAATGTAAGATTGCGAGAAACAAAACTATTATCTCGCTTTTCGACTTGTTTTTCGCGACACCGGAGAATTTAAGCTCGGAATCCGCGCCGATTCTCTTCAGAAGTTCCTCAACTTTTTCTTCAATGCTGACAATCGCGGTTTTTATTTTTTCCGTATCCAGCGGCGCCAGTTCGCGCAAACTCTCGGCCAATTTTCTGATCGCCGCGAGCAAATCTCGCGCGCCGAGGTCTTCCGGCGGATAAAATGCCGGTTGTCTGCCGATAAAAAATTCCCGGGAAAAAGAAACGTTTTTCTCGCTCCACAATTGCCGCATATGAAGCCCCGCCTCCTTAAATTCTTTGTATAGTTTAAGCCGTTTTTCAAGATTTTCAATGTCGGTTTTTTCTTCCGGCTCCAATTCAAGCGACGGCAAAAGCGCTTTTGATTTGATGAGAATCAACTGCGCCGCCACTCTCAAAAAATCCGCGAGAACACGCATTTCAGTTTCCGAGGGAAGCGACTTCACATATTTCAAAAAATCAGCCGTCACATCGGCCAAGCTTATCTGCGTAATCTCAAGCTTCCGCGCCTCAATAAGCTCCAAAAGCTTCTCCAACGGCCCGCTGAATTGTTCAAGTTTAAGTTCGTAGGACATTGTTCATTATCAACCCTATGGGGTTATTTAGTGCTTATGCTTCCATAAATAATCTTCGAACAGTTATAAATCTTTTATATTGGGGAATCGAGATCCAAAAGATGGAATTGGTTCATCCCATGCCATGAACTTTTCAACCAAACGAAAAGCAATGTATTCCACCTCAGCGACAGTTATGGGTTTCGGCCTCATTCTTTCTCAAGTAATTTAAAAGTTTTAGCATATTCCTTTACTGCCTTGTCCACAGCTCTTTCGATATTCGCTTTGTTTTCTTTTCCAACCGACTTGCCCAATGCTTCTAATAAATGCTCGCGACTAATTATATAATTTCTTCCTATTTTTTCCGCTTTAAGCGTATCCTTTTTAATACGATTGAAAACCGCAATTCTGCTCAAATGCAAAATTTGAGCCACTTCGGATGTGGAGTAATATTCTTTATTTAAATTTATAGCCACAATCGTATATTAACATATGTTAACACACAAAAAAAGCGGGGAAATATGGCTACAATGAATCGAGCAGGCGGCTGTCCTATTTATTGAAAATCGCTAAAACTACTCTTTCTTGGGAAGTTTGGAGAGTTTTTCCACAAATTGATTAAGGCGTTCCACGGCTTGTTCGCGGTCTTTACCTACTTGTGCTTTCATTTCGGCATCATACC
>Ga0209518_1001202_pt1 | contig 29183 bp, 34 predicted proteins | sample RifGroB1_FD_183993 | JGI IMG/M metagenome (GOLD analysis project Ga0209518, IMG submission 183993) | Groundwater microbial communities from Rifle, Colorado, USA - Groundwater B1 (SPAdes) (version 2) | ecosystem: Environmental > Aquatic > Deep subsurface > Groundwater | place: Rifle, Colorado...
CAATAGGGCCGATGGCCCGAGGAGCCAGAAAAAAACCGGATGTACGCCTTGCCCCAAAACTGAATTTTAAAGTCCTGGATATCACCAAAGGGCTTCTTGTCGACGTCGGAAAACCTCTCTACTATCTCCTCTCACTTCTTCTCATTGCTATCCTTTTTGTCTCCTACAACTTAGGGGCGTTAATTACTTCCCTCACCGCCATAATTCTAAAATCCCTTAAGGCAAAGAAAAAACTAAAAGCTCCAAAACTCCCAAAACTAAAATTAAAACTCCCCAAAGTCAAAAAGCCCAAAATTCCCTTTAAACTCATATTTTTAAAGTTAAGATTGAGGCTTCTTAGATTCCCGAAAATCAGATTTCCAAAGATTAGAGTTCGCCTAGGTGCACTCCTTCTTTCTGTGCTTTTACTTCCTTTTATCTTGGTATTTTCATTTTGGGTATTATTTATTAGGGACCTACCCTCGCCGGAGGCACTTACCAGCCGGGAAGTCGAAGTATCCACCAAAATCTATGACCGAAATGGAGTCTTACTTTATAAGATATTTGAAGACCAAAATAGAACAATCGTTCCCTTGGCTGAAATTCCTCTCCAGGTTAGGCTCGCGACTCTCGCTATTGAGGATGCAGAATTCTATTCGCATCCTGGATTTTCTCTAAGGGGAATTTTTAGGGCCGTTGTTAGAAATATCTCGACGGGAGATTTATCGGGAGGCTCAACCATAACCCAGCAACTTGTCAAAAATGCACTCCTCTCCCCCGAAAAAACCTATACCAGAAAAGTCCGTGAGGTAATTCTATCCATCTGGGTGGAACTCACCTACACCAAGGACGAAATATTGGAGATGTACCTTAATGAAGTTTCATATGGAGGAACTGCCTATGGGATTCAAGAGGCCTCTCGGGTCTATTTTGAAAAAAATGTCGATGGGTTAACTTTGGGAGAAGCGGCACTACTCGCCGGACTTCCCAAAAGTCCTACTTCCTTCTCCCCATTCGGTCCAAATCCCCAAGCTTCCATCGAGAGGCAAAGAGAGGTGCTACGTCTCATGGTAATTAATAAATTTATTACCAGTAAAGAAGCCCAAAAGGCTGCTGAGGAGGGCCTAACTTTTGCCCCAAATAAGACCGACATCAAGGCTCCTCATTTTGTGATGTTTGTTAAGCAGGAACTCGTTAACGTTTACGGAGAGGAAGTAGTCGAAAAAGGAGGACTCGAAGTAATAACAACACTGGACTATGAAATCCAAAAACTTGCGGAGGAATCTGTAAAGGCAGAATTAGAAAAACTCGGGAAGCTAAATGTAGGAAACGGAGGAGTTTTGGTTGTAAGTCCAACGACAGGAGAGATTATCGCCATGGTCGGTTCCAAAGACTACTTCGACACGGCCCACGATGGGAATGTGAATGTCGTGACCGCCTCTAGGCAGCCAGGTTCCTCAATTAAGATCGTCAATTATTCATATGCTCTCTCAAATGGATATACCGCTTCCTCAATTCTTTCGGACACTCCCGTAACCTTCGCAGTTGCCGGTCAGCCTCCTTATACCCCTAAAAACTACGATGGGGCATATCGTGGGCCTCTTTCACTTCGCAGTGCTCTAGCTGAATCAAGGAACATACCTGCCGTTAAGGTTCTTGCGAGCTACGGAGTGACAAAAATGATTGAGCAAGGAGTCAAAATGGGAATTACTACTTGGACTGACCCCAGCCGTTATGGATTGTCTCTAACTTTAGGAGGTGGAGAGGTGAAACTCCTGGACCTCGCTAAGGTATATGCGACGGTAGCAAATTACGGTAAAAGGCCTGAATTTACAGCCATTAGGCGGGTAACAAATTACAAAGGTAAGGTCCTGGATGCAAACTGCGACAGCGCCAAATCCGACGGCTTCCCAGAAGCCTCCGCCAAGGAGGTTACTTGTGAATGGGAACAGGCATTGGACCCAAGGGTTGCATTCATTTTAATTGACATCTTAAAAGATAATACTTCCCGAGCTCCTGCTTTTGGTAGTTCTTCACAGCTGGTCATTTCAGGCAGAAACGACGTAGCGGTCAAAACCGGAACCAGTAATGATTTAAGAGATAATATAACGGTTGGATTTAACAAGGAATTTTTGGTTGCGGTCTGGGTGGGAAATAACGACAACTCACCAATGGCTAGAATTGCATCGGGCGTAACCGGTGCTGCCCCTATTTGGAATAGAATTATGAGTGGCTTACTTGCAGGCAAGCCAAATCATAACTGGGAGGCCCCTCAGGGACTCGTCCAAATTTCGATTTGTGGAGTCACTGGAACTCTCCCTTGTCAGGGTTGCCCGACAAAAACCGAGTGGTTTCTGGATGAAACAAAACCCACCCAAGCATGTAGTATTGCCCCGCAAGCTCCCAAGCCTCCCCAAATCCTTGAACCAGCTCCGGCGGTTGAAGTTATGCCGGAACCCCAGAATCCGAAACCGTGGTGGCGGCTTCGCCCTTAATCCCCTTTAGGGCTTGATACATAAGGTAGGGAAGAAGAATGTAGTAGGGGCTAAAAAGGGCCAGTACCAAGGGGCCTACGAGAGGAATCAATGACAGTACAACCTGAATGAGGATGTAAAAAAGAACAAATACTACCGCTCGTCCTAGTACCTGCCAAAAATAACCTTTAACATAAGATTTACTTTTTCTTAAGGCCTCTCTCACCCTTATTGGTTCTTCAACTATTATGTAGTTGGCAAAGGCAAACCAAACAAAAAGTAATATTCCTGGAATAATAAGAAGTAGAAATCCTCCGGCAATAGCGAGTCCGGCTAAAAAGGTGGTTAGGGCATATTTGCCAACCCTTGGCCAAGCCAGTTTAAAAGTCTCCTTTACTCCCTTTATTTCCCCCGAAAAAACCAATGAAACGGCTTTAATAATTGTAGTTTGAAACCAAACTCCCCAGATTATTGATGCAACCACCGATACTATCAAGAGTATTATAATAATATAAGAAGCACCCGAAAGATCGGGCCCTTCTTCTCCCAAAAACCCCATAAGGAAGAGTGGAGAAAGAATTGCAAGACTTGCCAGAATTCCGAATAGATTTATTTTAGTGAGATAAAAAAGATTCTCTTTTTTGAAATAAATTTCAACAGAATGCTTAATCAATTCCCAAGGAGTGGGTAATTTTTCCATATTTAGTAGTACTAGATTAGACGAAACCGGACTACTTTTCTATATTGTAAATTCCTGCCGCAAGCTCAGGAATGACCTCGTCTGCCTCTTTTTCGATAACTCCCTCTGTCATTATTACTAATATAAAGGGCGGCTCGGATAAGATAATTCCTGCGTCATTTACCACATGGACTTCTCGGCCGTATTTGTGTGCAACTGGCACTTCCGTTATTCCAGCCGCTATCCAATCTTCGTAAATTGTTTCAGTTAGAGAATCCAAAAAATCGGCTTTAAAGGCCGCACCCACAATCTCGCCATTCCAAAGTTTTTGGAAAAACATTCCAATTTCCTTAGGGGTGGTTTGATTCTTTGTTAGAGACGTATCTTGCATTCCTAGTTTTTCAATCACTTCGTCAATACTTGCGTCTCCCAACGCCCCACGAACTATCCTGAAAGCCTCGTTGTCAGAAACCGCACCCATTGCAGTAATCAGCTCTTGGTATGTCCTTTTTTGGCCATTGGGAGTCTCTTCTAAATCCAGATTTCCCGCCTCGGCCTCCATGTAGACTGCTGCAATTACGGGAAGCTTAATGAGGGAGGCAGCCTGTAAAATCTCGTCTTCATTTACTCCGTAAGAACTTCCACCGCTAAGTCTAACGACATAAAATGCGTAAACTCCGGAAAGGGATTTAGTTTCCACCTCAAAAAATTCTTTGGCTTTCTTTGCTTTTTCGTCGGTTGATTTATTCCCTATGACAATCGTTTCTTCACCAAAAAAATTAAAATCGAATGAAGGCATTGAGACTTTTAACCGAGGAATCCCGGGTAATTTCCAATCCCTGGCAGATGCCGCCAAAAATCCCGAAGTAACTGCCATTGTCAAAAATAGAAATAGTACGAAAAGTCTTTCTTTTCTCCCCCAAGGCTTTGGAGGTTCTTTCCTTTTTTTTCTATTTTCGCTCTTTAAATCTCTTATCTTTCGATAACGAGGTCTCTCCTCTAAATCCTCTTCGTCATCATACTCGTCTTCTTTTTTACCAAAAATTCCCATCTTTTAATTCTACATTTAAGAAATAGTTCTTACTACGGGAATATTTAACTACCTTCGTGTTATATTCGGATGAAATATTTTTTACACTTTCTGAAGTATCCAGTAGTATTTATTTACACAATACCTGCTATTTGCGTCGTGTCTCCCACACTTCTTTATTTACCAAGTTCTCTGGAATTTTACCCGAAAATGTATCAATTATTGCGGCTACCGCCAACTCCCCCATCTTGTCTCTTGCTTCAAGCGTTCCCGATGCAATGTGGGGTGTAAGTACCACATTCTCCATTCCGATTAGTTCCGGGTCAATGTTGGGTTCGTTGTCATAAACGTCTAGCCCCGCTCCCCCCAAATGCCCGCTTCTTAAGACCTCAACAAGGGCGTGTTCGTCGACTATTGGACCGCGCGCAGTATTTATTAGATACGCCCCCTGTTTCATCTTAGAAAAAGCGTCGGAATTCATCATGTGTCTTGTCTCATCAGAAAGTGGTACATGGAGTGAAACAAAGTCACTCTTTGCCAGAAGCTCATCGAGTGACGCAAAGGTAACCCCCAGTTCTTTTTCTGCTTCCGGATCTGGGCTTCTTTTATTATAAAGAACCGTCATGTTATAACCTTTGGCACGTCTTGCAACCATTCCGCCAATTCGTCCCAAACCAATAATCCCTAAGGTCTTCCCTATCAAATTTCTTCCCAAAAAAATATCCGGCTCCCAACCTTTATACCCTCCTCTACGGGTTGCTTCGTCTGCCTCGACAATCCTTCGAGAAAGAGCAAGGATTAGCGCCCATGTGTGCTCAGCCACTGCCTCATTTACTTCTTCGCAAGGAGTATTTGCAACCAATATTTGCCTGTCGGTTGCGGCACTAAGGTCTATATTGTCAAAACCCACGGCATAGTTTGAAATAAGCTTAAGCTGAGGCCCGGCCGCGTCCATCAGATCCCCACCGATCTTGTCCGTGAGTAAAGATAAAATTGCGTCTTTGCCAGCTACTTTTTCTAATAACTCCTCTGGAGTTAAAGCTCTATCAAATTCCGAAATTTCAACCTCGTGCCCGGCTTGTTTTAATTTTTCTAGGTGGTCCCCCGGAATTTTTCTGGTAACTAAAATTTTTGCCACTAAAATTCTCCCAATTCTACTTTAGAGCTTATGAATCTCTCTTTCCACTCTTCAATTTGATCTTCCTTAAGAAGCCCTTTTTGTGGTCCTTGATAGCCAATAACTGAAGCTGAATTGACGGTTCCCCAAATCAAAGCCTCCTCAAGGGGTTTACCTTTGATTATTGCCGAGAGACACCCCGACCCGAATGCATCTCCTGCCCCCGTTCTTTGAAAAGCATCAACAGGTAATACCCCGGATTTTAGAAATTTTGAACCGTCAAAGACAAACGAGCCATTTCCACCGTCTGTAATAACTGCAATTTTAGGACCGAGCGAGGACACTGCTTTTAAGAGATCTTTTTCTTTGCCAACTGACGTTTCGGCCCTTGTCAATTTCCCTGCCTCTTCCCTATTCACAAAAACCACATGGGTTCTTTTAAGAACTGGGATTAGATCCTCCTTTTTAGCTCTTATCTGGTAACTTCCGGGATTGAATGCCAATTTTGTGTTTGGATTTGCTTCAAGCCATTCAACTACTTTCTGGTAAAAAGGCAAGAAGGATTCACCCATCGAAGTTAAATATACCCAGGCAGGAGCAGGAATTTCCCTGGGAAAGTCATAAGTTCGTGGCGCGTGATAGACAAATATCGTGCGCTCCCCTGAGTAGTTTATGACCGTCGAATAATTTGAAACCGTTCCGGGTTGCCTCACTACATAGTCCATTCCTACTCCTTCACTTTTTAACTTTTCAATTATTAGGTTTCCAATACTATCGTCCCCCAAAGTAAGTACTATTGCGCAATTTACCCCCATTCTTTTTGTGCCCACTGCGTTATTGGCAGCATTTCCTCCAGTTGAGAAAACCAGATCCTCAACCGGAATTTTGTCGCCGTAGGAGAAGGCGATTAGGCACTCTTTGGTATCAATCTGGCAAAGAGTTTCGCTCTCGGTTGGCGTCATAAAAACGTCCATCGAAGCGTCCCCAATTGAAATTAGTTCGTAGCTATCCATTTTCCATTTCCGGCGAGTATTTACCGTATCTCGCCAAAGAGTTTAATCTTGCTCTTTTGTCGAAGGCCTTTTGGGAGGCCTCTAAATTATCGGGGTGTCCATTCCAAGTTTTAAGTACTGGATCCTGGAGTGCCCTTCCAAAAGAAAAAGAGAGTTGCCAAGGAAAACCAGCTATTTTATTCATCTCGTTTAGGTACATTGTTGCCTGCTCTGGAGTTTGTCCCCCCGAAAGGAAAACGATCCCAGGCACGTTAGTTGGAACTGAATTTTTTAGTGTTCGAATCGTAGCCTCAGCAACCTGCTTGATGTCAACCTTCTCGGGACAATCTTTACCAGGAAGAACCATATTGGGTTTAAGAAGCATTCCCTCTAAATCAACACCTTTTTCTCGCAATTTTGCAAACACAGCTAATAAAACCCGGGTAGATACATCCTCGCACTTTTGTATAGTATGATCTCCATCCATCAAAACCTCAGGCTCAATTATTGGAACAAGTCCTGCCTGTTGAGAGATTAAAGCATAATCTGCAAGAGCTTGGGCATTCGCCTGAATCACCTTGTCGCTAGGTAAAGTTGGACTAATTGAATAAACTGCCCTCCATTTGGTAAAAAGCGCTCCCAATTCCCTATACTCAACCAGCCTTTCTGCTAAACCTTCGAGTCCAGTAGTAGTTTTTTCGCCGGGAGAATCGGCCACATCCTGAGTTCCCTTATCTACTTTAATGCCTGGAATCACACCTTTTGTCGTCAAAACGTTGGGAAAAGGAACTCCATCTTTTGTTTTCTGTCTAATCGTCTCGTCAAATAGAATAACTCCACTAATATATTCACCAATACCTGGTGTAGTTATCAAAATTTCTCGATATGCTCTACGATTTTCCTCAGTCGAGGGAACGTTAATCTTAGCGAATCTTTTTTCTATCGTTGGAAAACTCTCATCCGCCGCCAAAATACCCTTTCCGGGAGCAACCAGTGCTCCTGCGGTACTACGTATATCAGGTTTATTCTCTTTCATGTCCTCATTCACTTTTTCTTAGTAAGACTTCTTTTACTTTCTTTATTATATTAGCAGCCTTCATACCATATTTTTCAAGAAGTTCATCAGGTTTTCCTGATTCACCGAAAGAATCTGGCATTCCGATAAACTCCATAGGGGTCGGATAATTTCTGGCCAAAACCTCGGAAACAGCACCCCCTAAACCTCCAGTTATTTGGTTCTCCTCAACCGTCACCAACGCCCCGGTCGTCTTTGCTGCACGAATTATCGCCTGGTCATCCAAGGGTTTGACTGTGTGACAGTTTATGACAAGGTTCTCTATCCCCTTTTTCTCAAGATCGTGTGCAGCCAAAAGGGCCTCATAAAGCAAGGGGCCGCAAGCAATAATTGCGACCTGTGGGTCTTTGGACTCCCAAAAGGTCTCTGCACGGCCTATCTTAAAGGGGGTATCTTCTGTGGTAAAAACCGGGGTTTTCTCTCTAGCAAAGCGTAAATAAGTAGGCTTTCCGTTCTTGGCTGCCTCCATTGTTGCTTTTTTGGCTTCAATCGAATCACAAGGGTTGATAACTATCATGTTCGGCATTACCCGCATTATCGAAATATCTTCAAGCATCTGATGGGTTGCTCCGTCTGGGCCTACTGTAAGTCCCGCATGCGCCCCTGCTATTTTTACGGGAACGTCATTCAAGGCAATCGTAGTTCTAATCTGTTCCCAATTTCTACCTGGAGAAAAAGCGGCATAGCTTGAAATAAAGGGGATTTTACCGTAATTGGCCATTCCCGCGGCAAGTGTGGCTAGAGCTTGTTCGGCAACACCAACTTCTATATAACGATTAGGAAACTGCTCCTCAAAAAGAATTGAGCGGGTACTCTCTTTAAGGTCTGCTGAAAGAACAACCACCTTCTCATCTTTTTCCCCTGCGAGAACCAATCCCTCTCCATATCCTTGGCGAGTTGCAACCATCTCAATATCTTTTTCAAAAATCTTTGGATTTAACTTGGCTGTTTTGGCTATCATTATTCGTGTTCAGACTTGATCTTTCCCCCCAAAGTTCTTAACTGGGCTAAGGCGATTTTTGCCTGCTCGGCTTTCGGCGGCTCGCCAGGTATATCGGTCGCCCCAGGTACTGCCCCGTGCCATTTAAAGTCGTACTCCATAAAATCTACCCCCTTACCGGGAATTGTATGGGCAATAATTACTGTTGGTTTTTCATAAACCGCTCTGGCCTGATTTGTAGCGTCGATAATTTCCTCGATATTGTGGCCGTCAATTCCAATTACATGCCAGTTAAAGGCTTTATATTTATCTTCCAAAGGCTCTAAAGGCATAACATCTTCTGTGTGTCCGGAAATCTGGATGTTATTTCTATCAACTATCGCCGTTAGGTTCGAAAGGTTGTATTTTCCCGCAAATGCCACAGCCTCCCAATGGTTCCCTTCTTGATGTTCGGCGTCGGACGTAAGAGCATAAACTCGAAACCTGGCCCCGTCCATTCTGGCTGCATATGCATATCCTGCAGCTTGGGCAAGACCAGATCCAAGAGGCCCTGAAGTCGTTTCAATTCCGACTAGTTTTGTTCTTTCTGGATGCCCCTGGAGGCCTGAACCCAACTTTCTTAAAGTTTTGAGTTTTGATATCGGGAAAAAGCCACGCTGAGCCATGGTTGCATAAAGAACCGGTGCAATATGGCCATTTGAAAGAATAAGTCTATCCCTCTCCGGCCAATCGGGTTTTTTGGGATCAATATTTAATATTTCAAAATAAAGAGCAGTAAAGACATCCGCCATTCCCAGAGGTCCTGCAGAATGGCCGCTCCCTGCGGCAAGGAGCATCTTTATGATGTCCTTCCTAATCTCGTTTGCTTTCTTTTGTAATTCTTCTATCGTCATAGCTGAAATGCTTTCTCCTCTTGGTGCACGTTATCCTGTGCCGCAAGGGCCCCTTCAAAAACTTGCAAGGCTTTAAAGGCCTCATCAGGAGAATTTGCCACTTTATAAACTTTAAGGTCCTCCGGTCTTATTCTCATATTCCTCTCAAACTCTCTAATTATTTCGTTCCAAAATTCTCCATATAGAATAAGGGGTTTATGGTGGCCAAAGTAAAGTCTCGCCAAGCCCCAGGCCATTCCGAATTCAGAAATTGTTCCCGTCCCTCCCCTAAAAATTACATAGGCGTCCCCCAGCTCCAAAAGTTTTAGGGTCCGCTCAAGATAATTTTTGGTCCGAATTTCCTCGTCGAGTGGATTTCCGGGGTCGCGCCCTTCAAAATTTGTAATATCTTTGGGGTAGAAAGTTACCCCTATGGCGTAGCCTCCTGCCGCTTTTGCCCCCTCAGAGACCGCCCGCATCGTCCCCGGACCCCCACCGTTTATACAAACATAGCCTTTACCGGTTAAGTATTTGGAAACCTCGTAAGCCTCCTTATATAGGGGGTCATTTTGAGCCGCATCTGCAAAACCAAAATATGATATTTGTTTTATTTTCCTCATTTAATTGGGTCTAGCTTATCTGCCGCCTCTTCAAATTTCTTAATATTTTCGGCTACGTCTCCTTCAAAAAGCCTCCTGCCGATTGCAATCTCATCTGCCCCCGCAAAATGGGTATCGTCAATGATTGAGTAAGTCTCCCCCCCATCAACACATATCCTAAAAGGGGTTTCGTCACTTTTTCTTATTTCGGCAAGCTCTTTTACCTTTTTAAGGGCGCTCACTTTAAACTCCTGGCCACCGCGGCCGGCTTTGACGCTCATTACAAGAACCACGTCAAGAGAAGTTAATATCTCGGGCTCAATTTGGGAAATGGGTGTATCGATATCCACCGCCAAACCAACAGATACTCCCGCTTCTTGAACCTTCCCGACAAAATCTCTCTGGCTAGTCATAGCTTCAATCTGTCCAATTATCCTGTCTGCCCCCCCGCGAACCGCCCTTTCTACCCAATCAACGGGTTCCTTGGTCATCAAATGAAAATCGAGCTTCAAGGTTGTATCAAGGTCGGAGAGAGCCGATGGGTCTATGGTCCTCCCCTCTGCAAATACCCCGTCCACAATATCTATTTGAACTCGACTTCCCACTCCCTCGAGCTTCAATATGAGTTCTTTTGCCTCGATGGGGCTTGCGGTCAAAATTGCCGGGATTACTTCAACCATTTCTTGCTATATTCTTCCAGGGCTTGCCTCTGGGCGTCATCCAAATGAACCCCAGGTCTTTGTGATGAAATAAAGGAAATTGCTTCCTCCACTCCCATTCCTTTAAAGCGGATAAGGTAAGCCGCAACCATGGTGGGAGATCTGCCGTGACCTGCCTTGCAATGGATATAAATAGTTTTCCCTTTAGTTACGACCTGGTCAATCATCGAGGTTCCTATGTCAAATTGGTCAGGAGTTGGAGGTGTATGATCGACTACCGGCATCCAAGTATAAAGATCTATTTCATCCGGCGGAGTCTCTTTATGTTCTGCCGTAAGGTTTAATTCAGCTTTAACCCCCAATTTCCTAAACTGCTCGGAGTGAATCGGACAGACATTCCCCTTACAAAGGTCGCTCCCTATAAAGATAGTATCGGTAATCTTCGAGTAATCAAAAAGGTGGTCGTCATTCATTGAGGGTTTCTAAAAGAAAGGGTGATGGGATCAGAGGGAGCGGATTCGCTACCTCCTACTCTTCCTACCCTAATTACCTGCTCGATAAGTCTATTTGCATATCCCCATTCGTTGTCGTACCAGGCAAAGACTTTGACTAGGTTTCCATCGACTACTTGGGTTAATGGTAGATCAACTATTGCCGACTCATCGCGGCCGATGATATCAGAAGATACCAAGGGGTCACTCGATACTGCCAAGATTCCCTTGTAAATTGGGTTTTGACTCGCATTAACGAAGGCGTTATTTACCTCCTCAACCGTTACTTTCTTCTTTAGAAGCAGGGTAAAATCGGTAATCGAACCCGTGGCAACGGGGACCCTCAAGGCCATTCCGTCAAAAAGACCTTTAAGCTCTGGAATCGTTTCGGTCGTTGCAATTGCAGCTCCTGTTCCCGTCGGGATTATATTCTCCGCAGCAGCACGAGCACGACGCAGGTCTTTGTGGGAATTATCTTGAAGGTTTTGATCGTCGGTGTATCCGTGGATTGTCGTCATCATGGCTTTTTCTATACCAAATTCAGCATGCATTACTGCTGCAACCGGAGCAATGCAATTTGTAGTGCAGGAAGCATTAGATAAAACTTCGGCATTACCCTTAAATTCATTCACGCCCAAGACATAAGTTCCCACATTTTCCCCCTTGGCTGGCGCTGAAATTACTACTCTTTTGGCACCCCCTACTGCGTGTTTTTTGGCGTCTTCCTCGGTTATGAATTTTCCAGTGGACTCAATTACCACCTCGACCCCGTATACTCCCCAAGGGATTTTGGTAGGGTCTTTCTGTGCAAGGAGCGGGGTTTTCCTTCCTTCATAGAGAAGATTTCCAATTAAGGGATCATCGTCAGTTGCTTCGGATGATTTTTTTACTTCTTCGCTTTTAACCTCCTTGGCAAACGTGCGATACATTGTGTCGTGATTAACGAGGTGGGCCCAGCCTGAAGTATCCATACTCCCTGAAGTATTTATGGCGGCAAATTCAATCTCACCCAAATGCTTTAGAATTCCAATTCTAAAGGCAATTCTTCCTATTCTTCCAAAACCATTTATCCCGACTTTGAGCATAGCAGGCAATCCTAGTGTATCAGGGCCTCAATGCCGGGTAAAGTTCCTTTTGCCAAAAATTCCAAGGATGCTCCTCCACCGACAGACATCCAATTGAAGTATTTTGCAAGGCCAAAGGTGGTTATAGCTTTGTGGGTTTCTCCTCCTCCTGCAACTTTAAAAGCGTTTGTCCTGGCAACCGCCGTGAATACCCTTTCGGTTCCTAATTTATGTCCCGGATCCTCAAATTTGCCAATTGGACCGGTAAGAACAATGGTTTTTGCGGTCGCAATTTCTCTCTCAAAAGCCTCAATTGAGTTAACTGTAATATCTTCTTTGTCTGGATTTAATCTTGCATAAAGGACTTTTGGGTCGGCATCTTTCTTCTCGTCGGCTACGAAATCAGGAAGTTTTCCCGCAACCAAAATTTTATCAGCGAATTTTTTAAAATCCTCAATATAATTTAGCTTGTCCTCCTTCAGGCCCGAAATAATAACCACCACGGGCCGAACCGGATTTTCGATAACTTTTCTTAAATGTTCTACCTCCAGGAAAAATCTCATCCCGGCAACGTGCGGCAAGTACTTGGGTATTCCAACTATTGAGGCGTGCGCTCTATGGCTAACTGCAAAAGCCTCATTCACATATATGTCTCCTAAGGTAGCTAAGTTCCTCGCAAATACATCTCCATTTCCCTCTTCTTGAACGTCAAATCTCAAATTTTCAAGAAGTAATATTTGTCCGTCGGCGAGCTTGTCTACCCTCTCTTTGACTACAAATCCTGAAACTTCGTGGATGAATTCTAGTTCGTGCTGAAGAAGTTTCCGCAGCCTCTGGGCCACATTACTAAGTGAAAGGGAGCTTACGTGCTTCCCTTTAGGGCGACCCATATGGCCAATTAGTATTAATTTCGCGTCGCTTGAGATTAGGTAATCAATGGTCGGTCTTGCAGCAAGGATTCTAAAGTCCTCGCTTCCCACATCTAGATCGAGTCTTACCAAAGCTCTTTTGCCAAAAAGTTCCTGGGTGTCAATTCTGGGGATGAGCATTATTTAATTGTAACAGAGGCGAGTCAGTTATTTGCTTCGATCTTTTTAATATCGTTTAGCCTCTTAATAAATCGTGCTTTGCCGGAAAATTTGGTTTCAAGAAACGCTTTAAGTATTTCTTTGGCCTCGTTTTCATTAGTATAATCCGCAGCCAGAACCAGAACATTCATATCGTCGTCATTCCTTCCCGCGGAAACCTGATCTTTGGATTTTCCAACTGAGGCCCTTACTCCGTCAATTTTATTGGCAACAGCGTCAACTCCAACTCCGCTCCCACAAAGTAATATTCCAAGCGAACCTTTATTATCGGCAACTAAAGAAGCTACCTTCTCACTAATTACCGTGTAGTCATCGTCAGGGTCAAAGTGATCCGCCCCCATATCCATAAATTCATGTCCCCACGCCAGTAGCCATCTGGCAACCTTCTCTTTGAGCTCATATCCCCTGTGGTCCGCTCCTATATAAACTTTCATTTCTTAAAACCAGCGAGTAAATCTTCCAGCTCGGCTTTTGGGTTTTGGGCCTTAACTATATCTGTTGCAACGGCCACTCCTACAGCTCCCAGCTCTATACTTTTTTCTACGTCCTTTCTCGAGTGAACTCCCGCCCCGACTATTAAGGGTAAGTCGTGTCTTTTGGCAATTTCGTAAGCCTTGGCAATTATATCTGGGTGGGCGGAAGAAACGGAAGCTGTAGTACTTCCGACCAACTCCGGCGGTTCGTATGCAAGGAAGTCCGGGGAGAGCGCTGAAACCTTCTCTAGCTCATCTATACCCCCTGCAAAAATTAAGGTCTTGAGACCAACCTCTTTGGCCCGCCTCACTGCGGCCTCAAGACTGCTAAATTCGGCAAATTTATGCTCCGAATGATTTAAAAATGTCCCTTTAGCCCCGTCTTCAAAAACTGCCTCGGGAAGAATAAAACCCGTATGAGCCCCAAATTCGACTGGGTCAATGTGCTGAGTCCAAATTTCCAATTTTGAATTAGCCCTTGCTTCTTTGACGTCTCCAGCTTGGACAACTGGGATTACGGCAATTGAGAATGCTTCCGAGGCTGCCTCAAGAATAGTAATTAATTTTAAGGCATTCTCTCCTGAACCTTGGTCGTACGTCTTGAAGTTGACAAAAATCATCCCGCGATACCCAATACTTGATTAAGCTTTCCCTTGTCAAAACCAACGATTGTTTCCTTCGACCCATCGTCCTGGGCAATAACGGTGAATGGAACACCCAAAAATCCTCCCGAATCTTTAGTCATCTCGTCCCTGGCTGCGTCGTCTTGGTCGACGAGTTTTTCAGTGAAAGGTATTGCTTTCTCGCTCAAGTAGTCCTTGAGCATTTTGCAATATGGACAAGTTGTGGTAGAAAAAACTGTGACTGTCATTTATTCGGTCACCTCCAGAGTTCCTTCCATACCTAGAGCTCTATGGTTCCCCACGCTGCAAAAGAATGTGTAGGAACCAGCCTCGTCAATTGTAAATTCGACAGATACAGATTTTCCCGGCCCCACAAGGGATGTTGCAATATCGGTATCATCTACTACAAAATCGTGCGACATGCGGCCGTTATTAACCATGGTCAGTTTAACCTTCTCTCCTTTTTTGACGGAAATTCCCTCGGTCGAGTAGGAATATTCTTCCGCCTCAATTGTGATTTCGCGAACTTCTGACTCTTCACCCTCAACAGGAGTACCCTCTGTCGGGATCGGAGAGGATGTAGAGGGCGAAGTTAAACTACTCGATGTACCCTGGGGTTTTTCTTTATTGAAAAACAAGAAGTAGCCTGCGGCAAGAAGAGCTAAAACTCCTGCCCCAACCCCTAACCAAAGACCTTTTCCCTGCATGGTGAAACTACTATACCTTAATAATTATTTGGCCGCAAGAAGTTTATTTTTAAGTTCTTCCTTCGATATCGGCCCTGTGGCAGTTTCGGACACTTCCCCGTCTGAATTTAAGATGACCGTCGTGTGTTGATATCTTACCGCAAATTCATCCGCCAAGGCTTCAGTTTCTTTAGTGGTCTCATCGTCTAAGATATGAACTCTGAAAGCGACAATTTTAGGGTCTTCTTCAAGCTCTGAGAGGGCCTCCATATTAACTGGTTCCTGCTCACGACAAATCGGGCACCAATTGGCGGTAAAATAGAGCATCACAACTTTTCCGCTAGATACGGCCGTCTCATATTCGGATTTATTAAAAAGTCTATAATTTGACCCTTCGACTTCTTCGTTGACTACGCCGTCGGGATTTTTGGGTTCGCTAAACTCATCAACCCTCGCAGGATATGACGAGTCAGATTTCCCTCGTAAAATAAAAAAACCTCCACCAAGAAGGAGTACCGCCAAAATTACAACAATCCAAGTTTTATTCATTTAATTAATTATACCAATTACTTTATCTGGTAACCCAGTTTAAAAGCTATATTAAATATCCAAGCGTTAAAATATTTGTAAGTATTCGTCAAAAGCGCGAGGCCAAGTAGAGCCAAAATTATACCCGAAACTCTAGAAATTACCCCTATTCTTGCCGAAATAAATCCTAAATATTTCGGCGCAGAGGCGAGTGTTAAAGACACTAAAAGGAATGGAACTGAAATTCCGAGAGAGTATACAAAAAGGAGACTTGCTCCCTTTAAAGCTGTCCCAGAAACCGCCGCCAAGGTCAGTATTGAACCCAGTACTGCTCCGACACAGGGTGTCCAAGCAGCCGCAAAAACTACTCCCACAAAAAATGCCCTAAAATAACCGAGCTTTTCACTCCAGGAAGGAAGATTAATACGCTTCTCATAAGCTAGAACCGGAATTTTTAGTATACCGGCAAACTCGAGTCCCAAAATTAGTATTATCAGTCCCCCGATTCTTGTTAACCATATATCGTATCTTCTAAGCAATATCCCGACACTCCCCGCGGCAGTTCCTAGAAGTACAAAAATAATGGAAAAGCCCAGGATATAAAATAGGCTCGTAACAAGAATCTTTTTAAAATAGGGTGAATACCCCTTTTGGGATAGTTCGTTTAGCGAAACACCTGTTACGTATCCAATATATGCAGGAAGAAGAGGTAAGACACAGGGTGCAAAAAATGAAATGACACCAGAAGCAAAAGCAATGGGATAGTTCACCAACATATTTTTAATTGTAACTTATTCGGAATGTGGAAGGAGAACACCAATTAAAATGACTAAAATCACTCCCAGTATCAAGAAGGAAACATTTTTTATCGATGATTTTTCCGACTCCATCTTGGTTTCTGGCAAAAAGTCTGTTGAGGCTACATATAGAAATAAACCTGCCGCGACAGACAAAAGCACTCCAATAGATCCCTCTATCTTTTGCGAGAAAAAGTAGGTAAGAAAGGCTCCCGGAAAAGTGGCCAGTGCAGAGTAAAAATTGGTTAAGAAGGCTTTTGAGGGTTTAAATCCCGCCGAAAGAAGTATCCCAAAGTCTGCAATTTCGTGTGGCGTTTCGTGCAGGAAAGTCGCAAGAGCAACCGTAAGACCTAAAGGGGGGCTAACCATAAATGCCGCAGCAATGGCAACTCCGTCAAGAAAATTGTGAATTGTATCTCCAAAAATAACGAGTGGAATTGTCGTTTTTGGCTCTACCTCATCCTGAGCGCTATGGTGATGGAGGTGAAAAAGAAAACGCTCTATTAAAAAAAGGAGAATAAAAACTCCTAAAACAATACTGAAAGCTCCCGTACCCACTTCCTCTACGGCCTCAGGCAGAAGGTCTAAAAAAGAAACTGCAAGAAGAACACCTGTTGCTAGCGGCAAGGCCAGGTTTGAAAGCTTTCGACTCCAGCCTTCTTTAAATAAAAGGACCGCTCCCCCGATAAGGCCGGCAACACTTCCCAAAAAAGCCAAAAGAGTAATATTAAGAAAATCTCCCATTTATTTTTAGGAAAACAAAAAGCCAAAAACTCTAAGCCAGACGGGTTGGTCTACGAATAAAACCTCGCCTGTGATGGCAGAAATGGAGGCAGTAACCGGTACCTGAAACTTGAAGAGGTTGACTATGTTAATAGTTTTCTCCCCAGGAATTTCGTAGGCCAAATCTCCTCTTCCTCCTTCTGAGAGCTCCATTGTACTTCCCTCCTTTAAAGAGGTTATAGTCTTTGCACGAACCGCAACCTCAAGCGCCTCCTTTGGTAAAAAAGGCAAAATTCGACTTCCGGTTGCCGTAACCACCGAAAGCTCGGCTCTTGCCGGGTCAATTTTAATTGGATAGTCGGTTAAAGCGATTGTGCCTTCCTCTTCAATCAAAAACCTACTTGAAAGAACCCCAATTTTGACCTTCCTAACCTGAGGCCTTTCCTCGATCTCGACAATTTCCCCTCCAACGCTCGTTACATCTAAACTTTTTTCCTCACTACCACTTTTGACACTTAAGGTAAATTTGTCTCCTTCCTTTAAAAGCGATACTAAAGAACTTCCAGCTGGTGGACTTCCGGCTACACTTTTAATTATTATTTCAGAGGACTTGGGAACCCCCAGTGAAGATTCGCTCGCAAGTACTTTCCAGATTACATCCCCTTCCCTATCAATAACCAGTAAGCTTGCATATGAATCTTTGGGGGAAATTAAAGCAATGGTAATGAGGGTGAAAGCTAGCAGGCTTTTCTTCATTACCCTAGAATAGCTTGACTAAAAGGAGCCTTCAAGTACGTGTTTTTCGGGCTTCCCGTCGTTCACCATCTCAAGTGTAACAACTACGCCCGAATATTCGGAATAATCTTTCGATGATTCAAGCTCTAACATGTAGCCTCCTTTGGCAAGGATCAGTCTACCTGTTGAAATATAGCTGAAATTCTCATCCCCCTCTTTCCCGCGAACGAGCCAGCCCTCATAAAAATATCCGGAAGCAGGATCAAGAAGGTCTGCCAAAACTGCGTGGCTAAAGGCTCCTCCTTCATAGATTCTTGTTGCAAGGCCGCTGGCGTCTCCGCCAGAAACGTCTCTCAATTGGGCTTTATCGACGTCGTCTGGAACTTGGATATTGAATTTATCTTCGAAGGTTTCTTCAAAAGTTGGCTGAGGAGAGGGGGGAAGTTCAGTCTGGCTGGTTCTTCTGTACCAATAAATTATGCCTGCGATAATTGCTAGAGCTATTAAGCCTATAACAACGTTTCTTCTCATTGGCCGAAGATTAACACGCTCTTTTAAGTTTGTCAAATTCTAGCAGCAAGGTTCTTTGTAGCCACAATTTCCACACATTGCGTCCTTGGAGCCCGCGACAGTTCCTATGGGTTCTCCACATATTGGGCACGGTTGAAATTTCTTTTTCCGCATATTTAACGCATTTTTACCGCGTCTTACTTTAGATAGAGCCCAAAAAGGGCGAGAACCGCAGCAACCAGTAGCCACTGGGTCGAGGCTAGCCAAATGTCTACTCCCATATAGCCAACTCCAGCCAAAATTACAGCAAACACTCCGCCTGCTATTAATACTTGGGAAAACATACTTTTATCTTTTCTTTGCATTTACTATCACCTCCCCCGGGCACTAGATAATAAACTTGTCTAATAAATAGCCTACAAGATATGCAATACTCGCTGCAAGACCTCCGATCAAAAACATCTCAAATCCGCTCTTAAACCAATTTTTCTTGGTAAATAAACTCCTAAAACTCCCTATGGCAAAGAGAGAAATGGCAACAACCACCGCCGACTGGATAAACATTTCTCCCCAACCAAAAATAAAAGGTAACAGTGGTAAAAGTCCTGAAGAAATGAAAGCTGCGTAGGTTACTAACCCACTCCTTACCGGTGAGGCGTGGGCTTTAAATACTCTTTCTTCCGCCTTCTCATAATCGAGTTCGCTTTTTACCCCCAAATACTTTCCAGTTGCCATAGAAAATCCGTCTGCAAGCAGGTTGGCAAATCCCAAAATCAAAACTACCGAAGGAGAAAAAGAAGCGCCAGCCGAGCCCGCCACAACGGCAAAGGTTGTAATCAGGCCGTCGTCAGCCGCAAATACTGCCTCTCCAAAAAGCGATGCTTTCTCATGAATTACTTCTTTACCTTCCATTAATTCATAATACCACGAAGGGCTATAGAGGTTTACTCAACTACCTCGCATGGATTTTAAGGCTTTTAATATTCCTTTTCGAAGAATCCCAGAAGTTTATTATCTGAAAGCTCCAACTGCTCTCTCAAAACCATTATCATAGCCAAAATAGTAACCCAAGGCCAAGCCCAAGAATAAAAGGATTAAACCAATTAATAAATACTTTTTATTCACAAATCAATTATATAATAAGGTGCAATTTTTTCTCAAGATTACCCTATCGTATGGGTGTTATAATTATCTTGAAGGCTATGGTAAACGATGCTCCCATATTTTCTTCAGAAGAAGAGAAACTAAAAGACAGCCTTAAGCGTTATCAAGCGATAATTGACTCGACCCCAATTTGTATCAAGGTTTTTGACGATAAAGGAAATCTACTTTTTATTAATAAAGGCGGCAGGCAAGAGCATTTCATTAAAGATACAGACGATATAGCTAAGTGGGATTGGGTGGGTACCGTCAAAGATGAATATAAGAAACAAGTAACGGCCGCATTTCAGGCCGGACTAAAAGGGGTAACCTCACGGGTAATAATGGAGCACACTCCCGAAGGCTCCACCCACCAGTGGTGTGAGGGTATCATCTCTCCAATAAAAGGTGCCGACGGGAAAGTAGCCGTACTACTTTTTTATTCTGTCGATATTACAAAGAAAAAAATGGCGGAGATGGAACTTGAAAAGAAGGAGAGAGATTTACTTTCTCAGAATGAGGAATTGGAAAGAATGAATAAGCTTATGGTAGGAAGAGAGTTAAGAATTGCGGAGCTTAAAGAAAGACTTAAAAAGCTGGGGGGCGATAACAGCTCGCCGCCCCCAACAGCCTAAGGCCGTTTCCCTACCAACGATTTTTATTTTCTCCACCTGATGGACAACGTCAGAACCTATTATGCTATTGCGTTACCCTCATCAAGTATGTTGTGGGGTTCTGTAAATCGAAGGTAAAAACCGAACGGATCTTCTATTCGAAAGTCTTTTAATCCCCACTGTTGCTTTTGTAGTTTATCAACTATTTTGCAAAAAGACTCTGCATTTTTATAAAAACTTTCAATATTCTCTACCATTATCACAATTTCAACACCGAAACCTCGTTTTGTATTGGGTGGAAAGTTTTGGAAGTAAGACTGATTTTCAACATATTTATTTCCAGGCCAGAAACACAATATATTATTATCTCTTTTAATAACAAGGTAACCTTTCTTTTCTTCTGGTTTTCTTTCCCAAACTACACGAAAACCAAGTCTTCTATAAAATTCCTTAACCTTCCTGAAATCTGGAACGTGTAGCTCCAATAGAACACTATTTTGAGGGATATTCACAAAGCAATTATATCAGAAGCTCGAACAAGGCTAAAAACCGTGGCTCGCAAAGTGGGACTGTTTTAGGACCACAGGATGGGTGAAGATTGTAGTAGCCCCGAGACGATAAACGAAGAAATTTATAAACTTGTCACAAATTTATTCTCTCCTTCTCAATAGTTTCAGAAGCTCAAATCTAGGTCTATTTCCTGCCCCTTGCATTATTTCAAGCTGCCCCGCCGTAACCAATATTTCATATAGTCCAAAGTTGAATTGTATTCAATTGTTCCTTCTTTGATTCCGCGCTCATATTCTGCAACCAATTGGCCGGAAGTTGTGTCTGGGTAAACCCTAACCCTGATTCTCCTTTGAAGTAACTCTTCCTGTATATCGTGGCTTTCTCCTATCTGCACACCTGCCCTTTCTAAAGCTTCCGATTCTAGGCTCGTCGTGGTTACCTTGATTTCTCTTTTGGTCGCACCCAATGTTTCATCAAAGTGTAGCCTTCCCAGTAGGAAGTGTAGGATGGAAGACTTTTCGTCGTACTTTCTAGCCTCATCCCGGACAGACCAAGGCATTTCAGGAACGAGGCTATCCATGAACTCGTTAAGTTCATTTGCGTCATATATTGGTTTAACTGGAGCAACAATAATATCAACGGCCTCCGTCCAATGGCCATATGGGGAATGCAAAATTTCCTCCGCAAGAGACACTCTTGGGTCAGCCAGTAGGGCTTCTCTTATTTGTTGGAGCAAAGAGGTTCTTTGTTCCTGACCCTCTGTTCCACTCAATTGTTCCCGACACATCTGGAGAATAATACCAAAACATTGCTAAACAATCTATTTATAGGGTGTTTACTCGCTAAGTGGGACGATTTTAGAACAATTGGGTGGTTAGGGCAAGCAGAATATCCTGAAGCATTAAAACAAAAGGTGAGTTACTTTATCACTTATAATTAGTTACCCTTTGTCAGTCTCGGAATTCTAAATCCCGCACTCCCCCCAGCTCTTTTAATAGCTTTAAACTGTTCGGACGAAAACCAGTGTTGCATATAGCTAAATTTTGAATCGGGTTCGACCGTACCCTCTGCCACACCTTTTTCGTAATCTGCCATAATCTGGGCCGAGGATGTGTCTGGATAGACTCTAACCCAAGTTCTCCTGTTAAGGTTCTGCTCCTCTGTTTCGTGACTCTCGCCTATCTGGACACCAGACCTTACCAATGCTTCTTGTTCAATGGCCGTCGTAATAATTTTGATTTCTCTTCGAGTTGAACCTAAACTTTCGTCAAAATAAAGTTTTCCGAGTTGGAAGTCTGATTTTTCATCGGAATGTCTTGCAGCATCTCTTGCCGACCTAGGTAAATCAGGGGCTAAGCTATCCATAAAATCATTAAGTTTGTTGGGGTCGTAAATTGGTTCAACCGGGGAAACTATTATCTCTACCGTCTCTAACCAATCGGCGCCGTAATTTCGGTGAATAATTTCCCCAGCAAAGAAAACCCTTTTATCCGAACGCAATCCTTCCTTGACCTTTTCAAGTAAAGACATCCTTCTTTCTTGGATTTCTGTAGCTCCAGTTTTTTCTAAAACATTTGACTCATCCAAAGAGGTGTCCTCAGTCATGAGAGTATTATAACACTAAACATGGTCCGAATCCTGCCTAGCGTTGCATAGTTTGATATAGTTTTTCGAGGCTAAAAAATTTGCTCGCTAAATGGGACGATTTTAGAACGGGAAGGTGGATTGTCTCAGTCGAAAACCTGGCCCACTTAATCAACGGGTTCTAAAGTTGAATTAACTTTCAAATATAGCTCTGTGGCGAAAGGGCTCAACTTTGCCTTGTTCCTTATTAACTTTAAATCTGACCTTAGAACCCTCTTCTCTTTCTGTCTCCACAAGATAATAACGCCCGTGGTCCTCGACAATATCTACTTCTAAAGTAGCATGAAATTCGTCTCCCGTAATCGGCTGCTCTCTAACTCTAATATCTTTTCTAGGGACATAAGCGACATGATTTGGCTCACTGTCGACAGATTCCATCACAGCAAAAACATATTCAGCTGTGCCCAATGCTGCCCTATTTAGTATTAAAGGAATAAAGGTTCGCCTGCGAGCTAAGGCTTCTGTGTCGACTTCTCTAGGCATATCACTTGGATAAGTCTACCTCTTAAATTGAATTAATCAAGAATATCTATAAAGTTCAGTTGGGAAGCTAAAAACCGTGGCTCCTCGGGCAGGATTTGAACCTGCGACCTTTCCCTTAACAGGGGACCGCTCTACCGCTGAGCTACCGAGGAATATAATTTAGCTTCACTATTATACCAGAAGAGTATATCAATCTAAATAATCCTGGAGTTTTTTCCTGCGAGATGGATGTTTTAATTTTCTTAATGCTTTTGCTTCAATTTGTCTAATTCTTTCTCTTGTTACTCCAAAAACTCTACCTACTTCTTCAAGTGTCATTTGTTTATTTCCTTCTAGTCCAAATCTAAGCTTTAATACCCTGGCTTCCCTATCTGAGAGGGTCGATAGGACCTCGTCCAGATGGTCTTTTAAGAGTTGTTTTGAGGCCTGGTCGATTGGAGAAAGTTCCCGCTCGTCAGGTATAAAGTCTCCCAAAATGCTTTCCTGGTCTTCCCCAACGGGTGCCTCAAGAGAGGTTACCTCTTGAGCAATTTTAAATATTTCTCGTACGCGGTCTGCGTCCAAGTCCAGCTGGTCTCCAATTTCCTCAGGGGTGGGTTCTCGGCCAAGGTCCTGCATAAGCTTTCTTGAAGTTCTATAAAGTTTATTAATGGTCTCAACCATGTGGACCGGAATTCGTATTGTTCTTGCTTGGTCCGCAATGGCTCTCGTTATTGCCTGCCTTATCCACCAAGTTGCGTAGGTTGAGAATTTAAATCCCTTTCGCCAGTCATACTTCTCAACTGCTCGAATTAGGCCCTGGTTTCCTTCCTGTATAAGGTCAAGTAGTGAAAGACCTCGTCCTATATACTTCTTGGCAATAGAAACAACTAGTCTTAAGTTTGATTCGGTGAGTTTGTCCTTGGCCCTTTTGTCGACTTTTTCGTATCTTTTGGCAAGCTCGACTTCATCCTCAGCAGAAAGGAGTGGAACACGCCCAATTTCCCTTAAGTATTGGCGGACGGGGTCAGTGGACTCTGCACCGCCGAGTTTTGTAAGAATTTCGATTTCCCGCTCGAGTTTTTCTTGTTCTTTTTCTCCGCTTTCTGTCTCATCCGGTGTAACCGATTCAAATACGTCGATGTTTTCGGTAATTAGCTTTCCATAGAAATTATCGAGCTCATCCACCCTTTTTTCGGCATCGGGAAATACTTCCAATATCTCCTCCTGGGTTAGAAACCCTTGCTCACGACCCTTTTTAACCAATACCTCAACCGCCTTCTTTTCCATATTTTAGGTCTCCTGTAGAATTATACCTTTATCTTTCCCTTGTTCAAGACTCGTGCGCTTTACATTTAGTCGATCATATTTTGACTGAGCTTCCTTAAGTTTTCTTTTCTCACCTTTGCCTTCAAGCTCCTTTATCTCCCTGGTCATCTTTTCTCTCTTATCTTTATTTTCAAGTAGCTTGAGTCTTAAGATTACGGCTTTTATTTCCCTATCAAGTACTTCGGGTTTGTCTGAGTGAATCTCATCGGCACTTAAAATTATTGCAGCAAATCCTTCGGATAATTCCTTAGGAAGTCTGTTTGAAAATTCCGAAAGGTCGAATTTAGATTTTTTTCCAAAATACTCCCCGAGCTCCTCCAAAATTCTCTTGGCTAAGGAAGTTTCTATTAATGAAATTACCTCTTTTTCTAAAAGGAGCTTGGGGTCCTTCTGAAAGTAAAGGGTGAGAAGCCTCTCTTCGGTAATTTCTCGAATTCCTCTTACCTCGGGTGCCTTGGGAATTTGAACTTTGGGTTCGTCACTTTCTTTTCTGGCAAGAAGGGCTTCAATTTCGGCTTCAACAGCGTCTGTGGGAACTGAAAGTTTTTTGGCTACTTTCTCTACATAGTGGGCCTGAACAATTTTGTCGGGAATGCTCGCCAGAATTGGGGTAATTTCCTGGCTTACTTTACGCTTTGCCTCGCCACTTTCCCCTCCCAAGCGGGAAAAAACCGACTCAATCAGAAAATCCCAAACCCCAACTGCTCCAATAAGAGCTTTTTTATATTCCCCGATGGCCTTTTGAGCGGCTTCGTCGGGGTCCTTATAATCCCCAAGTCTGGCTACCTTAATCTCAAACCCATGGGTCTGAGCAACAGCAATTCCACGTCTCGCCGCAGTGTCACCCGCAAAATCTGCGTCAAGTGCCAGTATCATTTTTTGGCAGAATCTAGCAAGAAGTCTTACTTGTTCTTCGGTAAGGGCTGAACCTTTAATTGCAACGGTGTTTTGAATCCCTGCCTGATACGAAGAAATCATATCGAGTTCCCCCTCTACAACTATTGCAGTCTTTTTCTCTTTAATCCTCTCTTTTGCCAAAGAAAGTCCATAAAGAACCCTGCTTTTGTGGTATATGGGGGTATCTGGAGAGTTAATATATTTTGCTAGATCCTCCCTTGTGCCAGGCATAACTCGTCCCGCAAAGCCAACTATGTTACCTCTATGATCTTGTAAAGGGAAAATTATTCTTCCCCTAAATCTATCCAAGCCCGCTCTCCCGGGAATGCTTAATCCGACCCTTTCAAGCTCCCTGTCTGCAAATTTCTTCTTCTCAACCAGAAATTTTCTGATTACACCGGGTACATCCGGGGAAAATCCTATCTGAAAAGCTTCAATTGTTTGGGCTTTAAGACCCCTCTCGCGGGTAAGATAATTGTAGGCCAATTTTCCTTTTGGGTGGCTAACCAAGATATAGTGATAGAATTTGGACGCCAAGTTATTTATCTCAAGGAGCCTTTCTTTTTCTCCCTGCTCGCCGGGCCTTAGTGCAACGAGTTTAATTCCGGCTCGATCTGCCAAAAATCTTAAAGCCTCTCCAAAATCCATCCCCTCGTACTTTTCCAAGAAAGTGAATGCGTCCCCAACCTCAGAACATCCGAAGCACTTATAAATTTGGAGTTCGGGGGAAACCATGAAGGAAGGAGTTTTTTCGCCATGGAATGGACAAAGTGCTTTATAATTTCTGCCAGCCTTTTTAAGCTGGACGTATTCGCCTATTAAAGAAACAATATCGGTTTTTTGTTTAACTTCGTCAACTTGGTCAGCCATTTGGGCCCATTATACCAATCATTCCCTACAAAAGCTCAAAATCATCTAGGCGTAACAAAAATTTGTGAAGTATTATCTTCATAGACCCTCTTCCAGCCGTCCTTTTCGAGCTCAATGGTTAAATCAAAAGGAATCTCTTTTTTGAATAACAATTCTTCTATTTTTTGGGAAAGGGCATCCAGAAACCTTGCCTTTCTTTTTTGAGGCCAAAGTACAACTTCTACTCCGTATTTTTCGAAAACTTCTTTGTAGCTTACCTTGTCGGAAAGCATATCAACATACTCTTTCATTATGTAGCCGCTCTCCCCGGAAGGGTTTTCTTTATAGCGCCAGGACGGCATCCTTCCGTCGATAAAAACCTTCTTTTGGGGCAATTTCCAACTCAAATAACCTCCCCAGCCGTACTCTGAAAAGATTTGACCGGAAGGAAGATTTTTTTCAAGAAATACTGTAGCCTCTCTCGGGTAGAACTCCCCCTCACTTAAAACCTTTGCTCCGTTAAATCCCAAAATAAATTGGGAGAGCGCAATTACTAGTGAACCATAAAGGGCCCAGCGATATAGCTTTCTAAATCTTTCCTTAGCAAATCGAATCTTTTTGACCCTATCCAGAGTATAGGTAAAGGCGGCGATTGTCATCGGAAGCGAGAGAATTACCCATAAAGGTACGTGGCGAACACTCCCCAAGCCTTGAAAAAGAAAGAAAGCAAAAAGAACTAGTTCTTCAAGTCTAAAGCGTTTCCTATTAATCCAAACCAGGGTGAGGCTTATGGCTAAAAAACTAATAAACGGCAGGTTGAATGAGAAAAGGGCTGGTTGCCATTCAAGTATTTTCCATCTTAAAGAGGCGTCTGAAACCTGGAGCCAGACTTCGTGCCAAATTCTGACTCCGTAGGGGTTTATAAACGACGCCAAAATGCTTATTATCAGTACTAAAATTAAGTCCAACTTTAGTTTCCTTTGCCAGAGTCTAACCGCCGTAAGTATTAAAAGCGTCACGATACTTAAGGCAAAACTTCCGTGCAGATTGACCCAGAGGACAACTAGTCCGGGAAGAAGGTAGCGCCACTTTTTCCACCTTTCCTCATTTAAAACTATCGCAAGAAAGATGGCCCAGAGAAGCCAGGAAGAAACCTGGGGGCGAACTCCGAAGTACCCAAATAAAATCGAGGCTGCAAAAACGAAAGGAACCTCCCAAAAAAGCTTTTTGCCTTTATTTTTGAATATTAAAAATAAAGTTAAGAAGGCGACCAAAGAATAGATAAGGGATAGACCGCCCGTGCCGACTAGGGGATAGAAAACCTTAAAAAAGACGTTGGTAAGCCACTGAATATCTATATAAGGGAAACTAGGCATTGTATAAGAAAGAGGGTCTGTCGCAGGAATTCCGGAGGAAGTAATTATTTCTCCCAACCTCAAGTGCCAACCAAAATCCGGGTCAAGAAGAACAATACCTTTTAGGAAAAAGAGGAAAAATGTGAGAACGGATAGGAAGATTATCATACCCAAATACTAATTCTCAAAGGAGAGTTTGTAAATTCAGTCGGCGGTGGGGACAGGATTCGAACCTGCGCGTGCTTTCGCACATACGATTTCCAATCGTACGCCTTGAACCGCTCGGCCACCCCACCACGAGGCCTAAATTATACCAAATTTCCCTGAATTCCCTGATTAAGCCTTGTACTTGCCTTAGCAAGAATATCTTTTTCCCTTTTATAAGAGAGTTTTCTTTCCGCCTCTTCAAATTCTAGCCAAGCGACTTCTTGGGTCTCCCAACCGAATCCTTCGGGTAAGTCCCGCACCCACTCCATAAGGAAAAAGGTTACAAATTTTAGTATTCTCTCGCCTTTTATATTAATGAAGTATTTTTCGGTACCGAGCTTAAATATAACTTTCGCCTCGACTCCACCTTCTTCTTTCACCTCCCTTAAGGCGGCCTCTTCTATTTCTTCTTGGGTAGCCTTACGTTTTCCTTTAGCGAGTGGCCCAGGAGTTTTCTCGTCTTCATCGTCCAGCCAACCTTTGGGTAATCTCCAAATATTGTCTGGAAAGCTTGGACCCGGAGTTCCTTTTGTCACCAACCACAAAATTTTTCCTTTATCCTTTTTAAAAACGACGCCTCCTGCGGCAAACTCTCTGACTAGCGGGCTTTGCCGTGTATTTTTTCCCACGTTCTTAAAACTACTTTTGCCTCCTTCAACATACCTTTTTCTCTTTTGATAGAAAGCTTCTTAATTGCTTTCCCATGTTCTAGCCATTCGAAATCGGTAAACCCCAAGATTTCACCGGCTGAGGTTTTAAAAATCAAAAGATAATAAAGGAATTTTTGGGACATGGATCTTCCATTAGCAGAAGCTGAGGAGCTTGTCCGCCCCACCTCTTCTAAAACCCTGACGCTCATTCCTGCGAGTTCCCCAAGAACTCTTAAGATTGCCCTCACGGATGACTCTCCTTTTCTCACTGTAGCCTTGGGAATCTCCCAACCAACCTCGTCGGTATTTTTTACAACCAACCAATAGATCTTGCCCCTACTTTCTTTAAAAAGGCATGCCCCTGAGATTAATATAGATTGTTCTTTATTCATGTCGGCGGTGGGTACAGGATTTGAACCTGTGTAGGGATTTCTCCCTCGAGTTTTCGAAACTCGTGCAATTGGCCACTATGCGAACCCACCTAATGTGTGCCCGGGGCGAGTCGAACGCCCAACTTCAACCTCCGCAAGGTCGCGCTCTATCCAATTAAGCTACGGGCACAAGTCTATCAGCAATTGCTTTGGCTTGTTCCAATATTTCGATTCTTAAGTCCTCGTTATGATACTTGATAAAGCAGATTCCAGCAAAATTTTTTCTGAATTTCCTAGTACGGCTTCTTTTCTTTATGTATATTTTACCAAATTTAGATTCTGGAATTCCCAAAAGCCTTGACCAAAATTTTCTAGTCTCCTTTATTGGGTGATACGAATGAACATGAAGGCGTATTCGCAATTTTTCTTCGTCTATAAGATAGCTCTTCCTTAACAAGGTCAGAAAAAGAAGAGACAATTTTGGATCAGTGTTAGCAAATGCAAGCGTTCCTCTACCTTTTGTGCCTTCTGCCCAATAAAGCATGGCAAGTAACGACTTCAAGTAGTATGTGTTGTAAACGGAATACTTTGCGACTTCCTTGATTACCTTTTGACGGATTTTTTCGATTTTTTCTAGGCGATGTTCACGGTGTGCCCTTGCAGCAAGTATTCGAATACGATTTAAATGAGCCCTTTTATCTGCCTCCGTAATATAACCCGGCCTCTTAATATCAGATATCCACGGATGTAGAGTGCTTTTGGCAACCCCAAGGTCCCTAGATATTTTGCTGTATGAGAAACCTCGTTTTCTAAGTTTTCGTGCTTTACCTTTTATCTCTTTTGGCCAAATGATCTTTTTCGAACGCGGAACCATATACAATGTAATTATAATTCAAAAGTTCGATTGAAGCTAGTTAATTTCCAGGCAATTTCCTGGCAAACCAATTTGCCGCCTTGTCGAGGGCTGAAGGGGGTACCTCCTCTTCGGCAAGGTACGTGGAGACAGCTTTTTTGACTTCAT
>Ga0209518_1001204_pt1 | contig 29160 bp, 27 predicted proteins | sample RifGroB1_FD_183993 | JGI IMG/M metagenome (GOLD analysis project Ga0209518, IMG submission 183993) | Groundwater microbial communities from Rifle, Colorado, USA - Groundwater B1 (SPAdes) (version 2) | ecosystem: Environmental > Aquatic > Deep subsurface > Groundwater | place: Rifle, Colorado...
AATTCATACCGGATGAAAGATAAGCTGAAAGTTGGTTTGAAAGAATTTGTTTGATATATTTAGAGAAGAAAAAGCGGAAAATCTTAATCGGCGAATTCCGGCAAATTTAAATCGGTGCTGACATCTATTTCAAACCAAGAATTAAAAACTGCAAGAGAATTAAACAAACAAGTTTATATTTTTATTGATAAAAATGTTGACACTGAACATTCAATTTACTCTGAAAATAAAGAAAATTTTTCTGTTAATTATAAATATGTTGATAATATAAAGATTCATCAATTTATTGATGAAATTAAATCTTTATCTATAAATAATACAATTTCTACTTTTGAAACTGCTGATGATATTGTAGATTATTTAAAAGAACAATGGGCAGGGCTATTTCAAAGATTTTTATCTGAACAGACTAGAATGGAGGAAAAAAAACTTTTTGATAAAATGCACAGTACCGCAAAGATATTAGATGAACTAGTCTCAGTTTTATCCAAAGAAATGAAAAATTCTGATGATAAAATAAAAGAAATTTTATTTAGAAATCATCCTGCTTTTCTCCAATTACAATCATTACTAAAACTTAATTTTCATATTATTTTTAACAATATAGAAGAATTAGAAAATTTGTTAAAATTTTTAAACTTTGATACAATGAGAACAAAAAAAGAAGATCCAGATTATAAATTTAAACAATTTTCTATTGACAATGATGGTTTAGAAATTTATGTTAATAAAAATATTTTTGAAGCTAATGGTACTTTAAAATTATTTATTGCAAATGATTGGAATAAAGATTATATTACATTATATGATTGTAATTCAGACTTACCATTTTGATAAAAAAAATTTTCATTTGGTTTAAAAATCTATTTTAAAGATTTTTTCTTTCATTAACCCTGCACGAGACAGGGTTTCCCGTCCTATGTGATTTCAGGGCTAAAATCACCTTTTGCCTTCGTTATATACTTTTGGTTCTTTCAAAGATTCAAAATATTCTGATGACATTCACGAAAAATAAAACTTAAAATTTATAATGATCTGATTTTGCTTCAACTCATTTTTTATTTTCAAAAAATAAATATATATTTTAATAGAGAAATAAAATTGATTGAGGTCTATAATGGCATTAAAAATTAAAGATACTCCTGTTTTAAAAGGCAAAGATGCAAAAATTTTCAGGAATAATATAGATTCTTCATTGAAGAAGAAATTGCCAAAAAAAGAACTTTTGAGAATGCAAGAAAATTTCAAAATACTTTCCAGTCTCTCTGAAAAATAAATATGCTGACTGATAATATTTCTTCATTTCTTAGAATTAATTCAAATTTTCAATTTAAATCATTTGATTGTGGAGATGAAGATTTAAACGATTTTTTATTAAATGACTCTCAAAAATATTATGATAATTTATTAGCTGTAACATATATCCTTGAAAATACAAAGGAAACAGTTGCATTTTTCAGTGTTTTAAATGACAAGATTTCTATTTCAGATTCACCTTCAAAATCTTTCTGGAAAGAAAAAGTCAGTAAGAAACTCCCATTTACAAAGCGATATGATAGTTATCCAGCTGTTAAAATTGGTAGATTAGGGATTAATAAAAACTATCAGGGCAAAGGCATTGGCACTGCAATTTTAGATTATGTTAAAACTTTATTCATAACAAATAATCGAACTGGTTGTAAGTTTATTACTGTTGATGGGTATAATAATCCTAAAACCCTTGATTTTTATATTAAAAATGGATTTAATTATCTTTTAAGCAATAAAAAATCTGATGAAGAACCAACAAAATTACTGTATTTTGATTTAGCTATTATTAAAAACTCTCTAAATGATAATAAAATAGAATAATATTTTCCGCTTTATAATTTTTTTTAGGATTTTCTTTACCACAAAATATTGGTAAATTTTAAATAGGAGTTTTTTATGCCGATCAGCGGGATGGAACTGCGAAAACTTTTTGAAAAAGAAGGCTGGGTATTCAGCCACCAAACAGGAAGTCATATGGTTCTTAAAAAAGAAGGACAGCATGTTTCTATACCTAAACATAAAGAATTGTCTCTTGGGCTGGAAAAATGTTTGAGAAAAAAATTATCGGGAGACGGAAAATGAAATATCATTTTAAAATTCATCAGGAAGAAACAGGATATTGGGGTGAATGCCTGGAATTAGAAGGATGTGTCAGCCAGGGACAAGATATGAAAGAATTGGAAAAAAATTTAAAAGATTCATTAAATGCCTATCTTTTTGATCCAGATAATGAGATTGTTTTTCCTTTTTCAGACCCGGGTATTTCTAAAGAAAAAGACATTCTTTTGATTGAAGCTGAACCTTCAATCGCTTTTTCAAATTATCTTCGTTTTTTGAGAAAAAATCATCATCTTACACAAGAAGAAACCGCCAAAAAAATGGGTTACAAAGCGACCTTTGGTTATCAGAGGCTGGAATCCGGAAAAAACACGGTGAATTTAACCACTCTTGTCAAATTAAAAAAAGTTTTTCCAGAACTCAGTCTGGATTTTATTCTTAAATAATGAAATCACCCTTCGGCTCCGCTCAGGGTTCGAGAATTAAGAAACTCGACAAAAGGTCATTGAGCGGAGCCGAAATGACCGCTATTATTTTTTTGGTATATTTTAAAAAAATGAGTATATTTAATTAGATAGAAAATTTTCTTTTCAAAAAAAAACTTCCACAATTTTTCAAAAAAAGAATCTATTTTGATTGTTTCAAATTAAATCCATCACAGTCAAATCTATTAAAATCATAAGCTTGAATGCTAAACGACACAGGAGAAAAATAATAAAATGTCATTTCAAAAATTAAATCTGATAGAACCGATTTTAAAAGCTTTAGAAAAAGAAGGCTATACACAACCTACCCCGATTCAACAACAAGCGATTCCGGTTGTTTTAGAAAAAAAAGACCTTTTAGGATGTGCCCAGACGGGGACAGGCAAAACCGCTGCCTTCGCAATACCAATATTGCAGATTCTATTCAATGAAAAAAATAACAACGGACCAAAAGGCATCAAAGCCCTCATCCTCACCCCGACTCGTGAACTAGCCGTTCAAATAGGCGAAAGCTTCAGCGCGTACGGAAGATTTACCCGACTGAGACACACGGTTGTTTTTGGAGGAGTCTCTCAAAGACCTCAAGTCTCTGCAATTCGATCAGGAGTGGATATTTTAATCGCAACTCCCGGAAGACTTCTGGATTTGATTCAGCAGGGATTTATCCACTTAAACCAGATTTCTATGTTTGTCCTCGATGAAGCAGACCGGATGCTGGATATGGGATTTATCAATGATATCAAAAAAATCATCGCAAAAATGCCTTTAAAAAAACAAACTCTGTTTTTTTCAGCCACCATGCCGCCTGAGATTTCAAAACTGGCGGAAAATATTTTAATCGATCCCGCGCAGGTAGCCGTAACACCTGTGGCTTCTACAGTGGATATGATCAGTCAGTCAGTTTATTTTGTAGATCAATCCAATAAAAAATCGCTTCTTCTTCACCTCTTGAATCAAAATAATATTGATTCTGCCTTGATTTTCACCCGGACTAAACACGGCGCGGACCGAATCACAAAAGACATTATGAATGCCGGAATCTATGCTGAGGCAATTCATGGAAATAAATCCCAGAACGCCAGACAAAACGCACTCAACAATTTCAAGGCGAAAAGAACCAAAATTCTGGTGGCAACCGATATTGCTGCAAGAGGTATTGATGTAGATGATCTTTCCCATGTCATTAACTATGAACTGCCTGAGGTGCCTGAAACCTATGTTCATAGAATCGGCAGAACCGGAAGAGCAGGTTTAAAAGGAACAGCGCTTTCTTTTTGCAACCGGGAGGAAAGAGATTCTTTAAGACAGATTCATAAACTCATTGCAAAACCTATCCCTGTAATTGAAGATCATCCTTTTCATATGAAAATTTATTCATCTGAATTGGAAACAAGAAAACCTTATTTTTCTCGTTCTAATACTAGACAAAACAGCCGGTCCGGAAAAAACAACTATCGAAGAAACGGGTCTCAAACCAGCGTCTATTAGACTTTAATCAACGACTTAACGACGAAGCTGATGATAAAAATCATCAGCTTTGTTTTTCATTGATTCTCCATAAAAATAATCTTCTCCCCCTTCATAAAATTCACTTTTCTCCGATAAGAAAAGAAAGCTCTTTTGGAGATTCAGAATGAATTTTTTAGATATTGCTGTTCTAGCCCTGTTGCAGGGAATAGCAGAATTTTTGCCGATTTCAAGTTCGGGACACCTTGTGATTGTAGAACATTTTTTAAAAATTTCAGATAATAATTTGTTCATCAATATGGTGCTTCATTCAGGAACCCTGTTTTCCGTCATTCTTTTTTTCAGAAAAGAAATTTTCAGCCTATTTAAAAACTTGAGCTATAAAAAAAATCCTACCCTTTATTACCTGGCAGGCGCCACTTTTATGACAGGAATAGCCGGAATTTTAATCAAGAAAATTTATGCTGAGGCTTCCCAGATTTTTGTTGTGGCTGTTTTTCTTTTTATCAACGGATTGATCCTGATTTTAACCCGGTTTTTAAAAGAAAAAGATGAAAAGCTGAACTGGAAAAAATCTCTTTTTATCGGATTAATTCAGGGAATTGCTGTATTACCCGGGATTTCCCGTTCAGGCTCTACGATTTCAGCCGGAATTTTTTCAAAAATTTCCAAGGAAAAAGCTTTTGAGTTTTCTTTTCTCCTTTCCATTCCCGCCGTACTGGGAGCATCCATTCTTGAGTTTTATGAAATGTATAAAAATCCCGTTTCACTGCTTAAAATAAGCCCTGTTTTTCTCACAGCAGGGTTTTTTATCAGTTTTTTTTCAGGTTTTGCAGCTTTAATGCTTCTTAAAAAAATTGTGCTGAAAAGCAAGTTTCATTATTTTGGGTACTATTGCATCTTTGCATCAATCATTACTTTGATAGGAGCTTTACTGTGAAAATCCTTCGTGAAAGTTTAATTTTACTTTTATCTATTGCCACATTTATTTATATTGTGAGTATTTTCACCTTTACCCCGGGAACAGGTCAAAATCTTCTCCATGCTTCTTATCCAGGCGGAGGAAGCATTCTGGGAGGATTTGGAAATAAAATCGCATCTTTCGCATTTTTCATGGTAGGAAAAGGAAGCTATTTTCTTTCTATTCCCCTCTTTCTTTTTATTTTCGCCCTGATTCTCCAGAAAAAACACTGGCTAAAAAAAATGAAATGGCTTTTTCTTTTTGTTCCAGCCATGAGCGGATTTTACGGGCTTTATTCCTCTGAAACTGAAATGATTCAGGGCGGAATCATCGGAAACATTTCAGGCGTTCTTTTAAAAAATTTGTTTGGAATTGTCGGGACTACTTTGATTGTTTTTATCATCAACGCTTATTTGATCTCAAAAATTTTTCCCGAGCTTTATGAAAAATTAAAATCAATGACTGCAGGCAAAAGAAACGATTATTTCAAACACTCTGAAAAAAAAGAGGAGAGCGGTGAAACTGTTGAAGAAAAAATAAAACAGGAAGAAGAGTGGAAGGTTTTTTATAATTATAAAAAGAACAAGGAAAAACCGGCTGAAGATCTTTTTTGCCCCAAGGAATATCAGGTTATCCCGATTCACCCTGAAAAGAAGAAAGAAGAAAATTTGGAAAAAGTTTTTGAAGCAAAAGAAACTTTCAGGGAACAGGCAAAAGAATTTTATGTGGAAAAAGAATTGAATACTTATCCTAAAGAAAATCTGGTCAATCCTTATCATATGGAAGACTTTATGTCTTATCCTGATGGGGAAGAAGAGACAGAAATAGAAGATGAAGCGTTTTTTAAAGATGTTTTAAACTATGAAGAAGAAAGTTTTGAAGATTTTGAAGAATTTGAAGACGATCAGGACGAGGAAGAAGAAGCGCTGATTCAAGAACAAAGAGCGCCTTTTAAAATCAATTTTGCCCTGCCCCCAATGGATATTTTAAAAAACAGCCCCCAAAACCAGAATGACAATAAGGAAGTCATTCGAAATATCGGACTCAAACTCCTTTCTATCCTGAAAGAATTCAGCATAGACGCAAAACTCGGTAATATTTTAGTGGGACCTGTGGTCATTAGTTATGAAATTATACCTCCAAAAGGATTAAAAGTCAATAAAATACTGAGTCTTATTGATAATATGACCATGGGAATCGCTGCTTTGGAAAAAATACGAATCGAGCCCCATATTCCGGGAAAATCAGTGATTCGGATCGAAGTGCCCAATCCGGACCGGAAAATTATCGCTTTCAGAGACTTGGTTGAATCAGAGGCTTTCCATCCTGAAAAAATGGGAATTCCTTTTGCACTTGGCAAAGGAATCTCAGGAGATGCTTTTTATACCGACATCACCAAGATTCCCCACCTTCTTATTGCGGGATCGACAGGGTCTGGAAAAAGTGTGTGTGTCAATAGTTTGATATGCAGCGTGTTATATAGTAAGCGCCCCGATGAAGTCAGACTTATTTTAGTGGATCCGAAAAGAGTGGAACTGAAAATGTATGAAGACCTGCCCCATCTTTCCGCTCCCGTCATCAAGGAAACTTCTCAGGCTATTCTGGTTTTGAAATGGGCAGTTTCCCATATGGAAGAACGGTATAAGGTTTTAGAAAACTACAATACGAGAAATATCTCCAATTATAACGAAATCAGAGAACGCGAAAACAAGCCTAAAATGCCGTTTCTGATGATTATTATAGATGAATTTGCAGATTTAATGATGATCGGAGGAAAAGAGATCGAAGACCCGATTGTACGCCTCGCCGCTATGGCAAGAGCGGTTGGAATCCATCTGGTTTTAGCTACCCAAAGACCTTCAGCAGATGTGATTACCGGACTGATTAAAGCTAATTTTCCAGGACGGATCGCTTTTAAAGTGGCCAGCAAACTGGAGTCCAGAATCATTTTGGACATCAACGGCGCTGATTCTCTTTTAGGGAAAGGAGATATGCTTTATTCAAGCCCAGATCTTTCAAACCTGAAAAGACTTCAGTCTCCTTTTATTTCCGATGAGGAAGTCTTTCAGATTACCCAGTTTTTTAAAACAAGGTATAAAAGCAATTACTCAGATGATATTCTGGAAGCTTTGGAAGGTGGAAACTCTGAAAATGTGCCGACCGATCCTTCTGAAGAGCCTCTTTTCAATGAAGCGGCAGAAATCATTGTCCGTGAAAAAAAAGCATCTGCCTCCTACCTTCAAAGACGGCTGAAAATAGGATACAACCGGGCAGCCCGGATCATAGAGATGATGGAAGAAATGGGAATGATAGGACCTCAGCACGGCAGTAAACCGAGAGAGGTGCTTATTGACAGCTGGTAATGATTATATAATCATTTTCGATACACTTTTAAATGCTTTTGGCCCCCAGCGGTGGTGGCCGTCTGACACAGCGGATGAGACAGTGATGGGAGCGATTTTAACCCAGAATGTGGCATGGACCAATGTGGAAAAAGCCCTGCATCATTTAAAAAAAAATAATCTTTATACCCTGAAAGATATTCTTGAAATTTCAAACGAAAAACTGGCAGATCTTATTCTTCCTGCCCGTTTTTCAAGACAAAAAGCGGTTTATCTCAAAGAATTTTCTCTTTTTCTTCAAAAATACGATTATGATTATACAAATCTAAAACAAGAGTTTGATCTGAAAGAACTGAGAAAAAAACTCCTTGAAATCAAGGGAGTCGGGAATGAAACCGCAGATTCCATTCTTCTTTACGCTTTTATGCTGCCTGTCTTTGTCATTGATGTTTATACCAAGCGGGTTTTTTTCCGGATAGGGCTTTCTCCCGATGAAAATATAGGCTATGCAGAGCTCCAAAACCTTTTTCACCTCAACTTGAAACGGGATGTCGGACTTTTTAATGAGTATCATGCCCTGATAGTCAAACTCTGCAAAGACACCTGCCTGAAAAAAAATCCCAAATGCGCTGACTGTCCATTGAATCAAATTTGCCTGAAAAAAGGATTTTAAAAAGAGATTCATCTTCTTTCAAATATTTTCTTTTTCAGTAAAAATTTTTTATAAATTTGAGGTATTAAGACCCTATATTATTATATTAATAAAATTGACAAAGGTTTAGAGATGATTGAAAATTATGAGCTGAAAGAATTAATTTATGAATCTTCCCATTCCAAAGTCTATAAAGCGGTTTCTCTTCTTTCCGGTCAGAAAACCGCATTAAAAATGATCCCGAATCAATTTCCGCAGGACAGGAACAATTTTTACAAAGAAATAGAAATATCTAAAAAATTTCAAGATTCAAAATACTTTGTCAAATTTTTAGAAGCTTTTGAAGAAGATAATCAATTTTATTTGATTACAGAATGGATAGAAGGCTCTTCACTTATGAAATGGAAAGGCGACCCTCAAAAAATGGTTGATTTTTTTATTCAGGCTGTGGAAGGGATTTCACTCATTCATCAGAAAAAACTTTTACACTGCGATATCAATTTGAAAAACATGATGATTGATAATCAGGAGTGCGTCAAATACATCGATTTCGGAATAGCCGCCTATAAAAATATTGACAAGCACATCAATGCCGGCACACTCCCCTACATGTCTCCCGAACAGCTTGGATACATCAAATATCCTTTGGGAAATTATTCAGACCTTTACTCTTTAGGAGTAACTTTTTATCAGTTTTTCACAGGAAAACTTCCTTTTTCAGATGAAGACAAAAACAAGCTGATCCAAAAAATTCTGACTGAAGAGATTTCTTTCGCTCATTTCCAAAACCGGAATTTTCCAGTCATGCTCCCGATTCTTCTCAAAAAACTTCTTTCCAAAAATCCCTTGGATCGATACCAGAATGCACAAGGGCTGCTTTATGACCTGATTAAACTTAAAATTCAGCCTGAATTGGTTTTTGAAACAGGAGAAAAAGACAGTTACGGCGCATTAAATGAAGATTTTGAACCCGTAGGACTGGGCGAATACATTGAAAATATGCTCCGGCTCATTGATAGAAATTTAAATCCAGCGATCCGCGGGGGAAAGAAAACAGGAAAAACAACCCTCCTGCTCCATTTTTATGAAAAAAATAAAAAAGAAAAAAAAATCATTTTTATTGACAGCGAAAAAAACTCTCAGATCGGGCTTTTTATTCAAGCTCTTGTTGAAAAAATGTACGCATTTTTCTCATTTGAGGAAATTCAGGTTTTGATTTCAAATAAATGCTTTCAGGCTATTGGAACTTTTCTTCCCGAAGCAATTCAGGAAAAATTTTCAAACCTTGCTTGTGAAATCAATCAAGAGACTAAAACCTATTTAAAAATTTTTTTAGCAGGCCTTCTTTCTCTTTTAAAAGAAAAAAACATTATCCTTATGATTGACAATACGCATGAGGCAGATGAAGATATTCTGATTACCCTTACCTATGCGGAGGAAGGCAATTTGATTCTTTCTTTCAATGCCGACTCGGAAAAATCTCAGTCTCTTCCCGTCCAGAGGTTTGCTTTTATTGATCTTTTTCCAGTGAAGGAAGAGGAGATCAAAGTTTTATTCACTCAGCTTTTTTCAGGCACTTTATCTCAGGAAGACCTTGCATTCCTGACAAAAAAATTCAGCCTTTCTTCTTATTTCCCCTCAGAAATTATTGAAAATCTAAAAATATTAATCTCAAAAAAACAGATTCGGCATTTTCCTGAAAAAAATCAATGGGTTCTTGAGCATGATTCTATTCTAAAAATAGATTTTTCGGGCTATTATTCGATTTATCTCAAAGACCAGTTTGACAGCCTGAATAAAGAAGAAATTCTTCTGCTTAAATCGGCTCTCTATCTGATTGAGCCTTTTAATATTGAAATTATCACCAAGGTTTTTTCTCTTTTATCCGGTCTGTCTTCGGAAGACGCTTTTGTCTTTATCGCTGAAAGGCTGACTGTTTTTAAATCTTATGATTTTTTAAAACTCGAAAACAACAGCGGTTTTGTCATGAACGCGACTTTGAAAAATTTTTTAATCAATCAAATTTCTTTAGAAGAAGAAAAAAGAATCAAATTTATTATTATAGAAGCTTTAAAAGAAAATAATGATGAATATTTCCGTGAAATTGTTTATTATATGAAACAGACCCTGCATCCTGAATCACTGATATATACTCAGCTGGCTATGGACAAAGAACTTAAAAATAAAAATTTTATCGAAGCGGCTACATACTACCTTTTCCTTTTTGACTTTATTGAATCGGACACGGATTTTATTCATCATTTAAAAAGATATTTTTTCTTTCGAAACTATATCAGAAACATGAATGATCTTGCCAAAATTATTGAAAAAGCTGAAATCATTGTTGGAAAAAATACATGGGATGATACGATAAAAATTGAAATCTATATGGTTTTAATTCTTTATTATTTTGCCAATAATCATTTCCCAAAAACTTTTTACTACATTAATCTTTTGAAACAACTCACCCAAAACAATAAAAACGAATATGCCGAGTATTTGATTCATACTGTCAACGGAGCTGCCCATTTTTTTTCCGGCAATATGGCGGAAGCTGAAAAATCCCTAAAAATCGCAATTCAGTACAAATCAAAATTTAAAAACCTTGACCGCCTGGCTTACAATCACAGTCTTTTGGCATTGTGCCAGACGATTATGGGGAAAAAAGAAGAAGCCCTTCAAAATGCTATGACAGGGGTAAAACTCGTTTTAGAAGAATCCAATCTTTCTGATATGTCGGTATGTTTTCATTTCAGCGGGTTTGCCTTCAGTTATTTCGGGGAAACAGAAAAAGGCTTGGAGTTTTCACAGGAAGCCCTTCATATAGCCAAAAAACTCAGGCAGCCGATTTTAGAATACAGCGCCAATTTTTCTGTCGCTTTGGGCTATATGATGGAAAATATTTTTGAGGAAGCTTTCAAACACCTTGAAGCCTGCCTTGAGATTTCAAAAAACTTTCATTTTACGATTGGACTGGACAATGTTTATTATATTCTTCTGGAAACACTCTACCGTCAGAAAAATAAAGAAGTGTTTGAAAAATATTTCCTGCAAATGAAAGAACTTCCCGATTCTTTTAAAAATTTTTCCGGATTCCGCCTCTCGTTGCTCAAATATCAGGGCATCCTTTATCTTTTTTACAATGACTATTCTTCTGCCGAAGAATCTTTAAAAAAAGCGCTGCATGAAGCAGAAACCTTTAATCCCCTCGAAGAAGCAAGAATTTCCGGGCTTCTTTATTATATTTATCAGGAACTGGGCGAATATGCGGCTGCTACCCGTTTATTTAAGAAAGCGGAGAAAATTTTCCAAAATTACGGATTGGAAAAAGAACAAAAATTTTATCTGACCAAAAATATTTTTTCCTCCTACGAAAGCTCGACGACCAGCGGAACTCTTTCGGCTTCTTCTACTTCATTGAAAGACAGTATCGCTTATGAATCCATTATGCGCTCAACAGCTGTCATCAGTTCTATCCTGGAACCTAAAAAACTATTAAAAAAACTCATGGATATTCTTTTTCAAACCTTTGGCGCAGATAAAGGATACATTGATATTCAAAACGGCAAGCATCATTATTCCCTCAGTATTAATAAAGATTTAAACACAATTTCAAAAGATTTTATCGATAAAAAACTCCTAGCCAGATCGGAAAATGAAAAAACTCCTTTTATTTTTGATAATCATCAAATTGAAAACAATAAACTGGGAAAATCTATTCTCGTTTATCCTATTATCCACAGGGCTCATTATCTGGGAATTGTTTATCTGTCCAATTCCAGCATCACTGGGATTTTTTCAAAAGAAGACTTAAAAGTTTTATCCGCATTGATGAATCAGACTTCCATCGCTATTGAAAATGCCGTTAATTTCTTAAAAGAAAAAGAAGCCAGAAAAAGGGCTGAAAACACATTGAAAGCGTTTCAGCTTTTTGTGCCCTCTCAGTTTCTTAATGTCATTGCCCAGGAAGGCATCGAAAAGATCAAACTTGGCAATGCTTTAAATAAAGAAGTGACCATTCTTTTTTCAGATATCAGGGATTTTACTTCTATCTCAGAAAAAATGGCTCCTCAGGATCTGATGTTTTTTTTAAACTCCTATATGAAATCGATTATGGGAAAAAATATTACCCGCTACGGCGGATTTATCGACAAGTTTATCGGTGACGCTGTTATGGCTATCTATGATGGAAAACAAAGTGATAAAGCCGTGTCTTCTGTAATTGAAATTCAAAAATCCCTTCAACTATTCAATCAGAAAAGAATGGAAGAAAACCAGTTCCCGATCAAAATGGGCATCGGCTTGAATTCAGGCAGAGTCATTATGGGAACAGTCGGAACAGATAAAAGGATGGATTCCACAGTCATCGGCGATGAGGTCAACCTTGCTTCCCGTCTGGAAGGACTTTCCAAACTCTATCAGATTCCTATCATCCTTTCCTCTCCTGTGATTCAAAACTTAAAAAAACCGGAAATCTTTCATTTCAGGGAAATTGACTCGGTAAGGGTAAAAGGCAAGACCAATGCGGTACGGATTTATGAGCTTTACTCATGGGAAGATGAAGCTTTACAAAATCTAAAACAAAGCTATGAAAAACAATTGGTACAGGGGATTTCCCTTTACCGCTCGAAAGAATTTGAAAAAGCGCTGAAAATCTTTCAAACCTGTCTGAATAAAAATACACAAGACGGAGTATTATTGACTTATATGAACCGATGCAAAACATTTATCGCCAATCCTCCCGGAAATGACTGGGACGGAATAATGACTCTAGATAGAAAATAAAATTGACTAAAAGAGATAACGGCTTCTTATCTCCTGTATCTTTCCGCAGGTATGGCTTCCCTCAGGACAAAACCCTTCAAAAACACAGCCCGGTCCCATGTCTTTAAAAAGAACAGGAGAAACTTTTTTAATTTCTAAAAGCATCTCATCCGCAATATCTCTGATTTCCCATTGAGCGCGCTGGCAGGTTCTCAATTTGATGAAATGAATCAGCTCCCTTGCGTTCATAGTGGTGATAATCGGAAAAAGCGCCGCAACCAGACGGTAATAAATATGACCCGAATCAATTTCCTTTTCACGGCTTTCAAAAGAGAGATCAAGAAACTCGTTTTTATATTCACTTTCCTGAATAGAGGGCGGAACCAAAAAATTATAATCTGTACGGGTCCAGATTTGCCCCAAAAGAGGGGACTGGATTCGATGGCGGAGAAGATGAGTCAGTCCCGCTAAAGATATTTCTCTCAGGTAAAAAGTAAAAGAGAGCGCTTCCAGAGCGCGGTTGTGTGAAAGATGAAGACTTTCTCTCACGGATGATTCTTCTATCACATCATCGGTATAAGAGTTTCCAAACTTCTGGAAATAAAGGAGATCTTGATAAAATGAATCCAGATTGGGAGTTGTATTGAGTAAAACCGTTCTTTCCAGAGGTTTATAAACTCCTTTTGGATAATTAAAATCTTTTAAAGTGTATTTATCTTTTTTAAACAATTCTAAATGGGTCTGATAAATCGGAAAAATATCTTGAAGTTCATTGACAATCGTTTTCCCTATCTCTCTGATTTCAAACAAGGTACTTTCATAAATAGCCCCGTAAAGAAAATATCCCAGCTCTCTGGCATTTATCGACATAATGAAATTTGTCCGAAAACAATAAGGAAGGATGAAACGGGCATCTTCCAAAGGGATTTTATTATCAACCATTTTTAGATAAAATCGTTTTAACTGTTCTAAAAACTGCATATCCATCGGCGGAGTGGTCTCATAAAAACCGTCCTGCACCACATCCGTATAGCGTCTGGACTTGACTGTAAAAGAAGCAAGGCGGTAGTTGATCGCAAAAACCTCAGCCGTTACCGGCGCGTCTTCAATCAGAATATTAAAATAGGCATGTTCTAAAATAGATAAATGCCCCATTTTTATGATTTTAATGAGGTATTCCAATGGATCTTTAAATGATTTTTCAGCAAAAATATCCGTCACTTTCGCATTGGAGTGCGATATATAGGAAGCTTTTGCACAAAGCTCCACTGGATTCGGGGTGACAGACTGGATTTTAATCTTCAAAAAAAATCTCCTATTGACTGATTTTGTTTATTAAAATATAACAAAAAAAAACGGTCAGCCGAAAGACTAAAAATGATTCTTGAAGACTCCGGAAGATACTCTTATCCAATGATTTTACTGATAAAATCTTTGCAGAATAAGAGAGTAGATAGTCAACCCTGAAAAACTCAATTTTCAAGTTAAAAAACCTTAAAGATTTTTTGCCCACAAACCCCCAGCCCCTTATCTCCCAGAGGAAGACAAGGGGAGTTTTAGGAAATATGATATTGTTTTTCAATAATTATTTATTTACACTACCTAACGGTAAAAAAGGAATTGGTTTCAAAATTCCTTTTATTCAGGTTTTTAATTTTATTTTCATTTTAGTATTTATCTGCCCCTCCGTTCGGCGTCCTGCCGAAAGTCGGGAAAGCTTTTCTCTGTTTTAAATTCTTCTTTGCAAATCCTCCTAATTTGCATTAAAACCATTTATTATCAAAAATTAATTTAAAAATATTATTTCTTTAACCCTGCATGACGCAGGGTTTCCCCGTCCGACTTGATTTCATGGATGAAATCACGGAGGACTCCCCCTTGTCCTTAAAGATTTAAGGATAAGGGGTTAGGGGTTTGGATTTGAAACCCTCTGGAACAACCTTGAAATAAGATGATTCAAATTAAATCAGATAAATCTTCAAGACATTTCAAAAAATGATGTGTTGAAAAAATATCTATTTTTTACCGGGTTATTGACAAACAGATAGAAAATCTTGCAAATTTTCCACTTCTTTTTGATGATTTTTTCTTTACTGTAAAGATTTTTTTGACTTTTTCAGGGACAACTAGATATCTTGAATTCACTCGCTGTACGAGTTAACTGATTTGTTATTTCATCTATAGAATAAAAAAGCCCCCCGATTTCAGGAGGGCTTTTTAAATCATTCTACAACTTCAATCACGCCTGTCACCATTCCCATCCAGCAGCTGAAACGGAAATAACCCGTATTTTTCGGAGTAAATTCTTTTACTGAAGTTTTTCCATGGCTCAACGCAATTTCATCATTGAAAAAAGAGGGGGCAATCAATGAATTGGTGCATCCGCTGGTCCCGATGTCTTCAATTTCCCACCGTACCGGAATATTGACCCTGACCTTGATGTGTCTCGGCGAATATCCATAGGCTGAAGCAGTCATCCGTACAACCTGTTTTCCATTTAAAATAGGCGGCAGATTCTCATCCTGTTTTTTTTCTGCATCCGTTTTTAAAATTGTCTTTTCCACATCTTCTTGAATCTTTTTTGAGTCATCTCCTTTACCCACCGATTCAAACAAACTTTGAATATTCGATACTCCCAATACATTTAATTGATTGTTGATATTAAAAATCGCAAAAAAGAGGACAAGAATTCCTGCGGCTTTTAAAAACAAGGTGCTGTAATTTTTCTTTTCCATCATTTTTATACTGGAAAGACCTATAAAAAGAAGCGCCGGAAGGGTTCCTAAAGCAAAAGCAACCATAATCAGAGACGATTTTAAAGGATTTCCCGATAAAAGCGCCATGCTTTGAGCTGTCAGAGTAAAACCGCAGGGCAGAAAAAAAGTGAGACCGCCCATGAAAAAAGGCATGAATTTTCCCTTAAAATGTTTCTTATCCGCTGTATATCGGGTCAAAGCTTTCGGCATTTTGATCTGGAATCTCTGAAAAAACCGGAATTCCAGCATCTGGAAAGCCAGAAAAATCATGATAAGAGAAACAAGAAAAACCATAATCGCTGAAAATGTGATTGAAAGCTTAATCTTACTTCCAATAAGCCCTAAAACTGCTCCTAAAATTCCATAAAATAAAAGCCTTCCCGCGTTAAACAGCAAGTGGGGTTCCAGTTTCTTTTTCAAAGGAGACTGGGGCGCATAAAGCTCTCCCCACTGCTTTGCCATCGATAAAATAATCCCCCCTACCAATGCCGCACAGCTGGAAAAACCCGCTATCAACCCAAAAAAAACAAAAGCGGGTAAAGAAGAAGCCTGATCTACCTGCACCCATGAGGTAAAACCGGTTTTTTCAAGAATCATGAACCCGAAAAGAACAAAAGAAACCAGAATGAACGCTTTGATAATATTGATAAATTTTTCTTCAGCGCTGATTTTTTCCTTTTTCTTCTGCTGGGTAAAAACATAGCCTAAATCTTTGAAAATTTCATTGATAGTTTCCAGAGACGGTTTTTCTTTTTCATATTCAATAAGCACTTCTCCTTTTTTGACAGAAGCCTCCACAGACACTACACTCTCAAGCTCAAGAAGTTCTTTTTCTACTAATACTTCACAGGATGCGCAGTGCATCCCCTTCACAAAAAAGATTTCTTCGTTTTTATTTTCCAAATCAGATTTTTTTTTCTCCGTCGTTTTTTTGGGACGCGTTTTTTTCTTCATATCGGCTCCTCATTATTCTTTGCAATGACTTGATAACCGGCATTAGTAATCGCAGACTCAATGTTTTTAAGCGGAGTAAGCGCTTCATCCCACTCCACCGATACTGTTTTTGCTTTTAAATCGACATCTATATTTTTTATTCCATCCAGCTTTCCTACTGATTTTTTCACGCTCATCACACAGTGCATGCAGGACATTCCATCAACTTTTAATACTTTTTTCATATTTTTTCTCCTTATATTTTTTTTACTTTATATCTTTTTAAAGCAAGCGAATTGGTTACCACCGAAACAGAACTGAATGCCATTGCGGCTCCTGCAATCATGGGATTCAACATCCCGAAAGCCGATAAAGGGATTCCCAGGGTATTGTAAATAAATGCCCAGAAAAGATTCTGCTTGATTTTCCTCATCGTTTTTTTTGACAAAAGAATCGCGCCTTCAATCGAAGCAAGGCTTCCATGAATCAGGGTAATATCCGAGGATTCAATGGCAATGTCCGTACCAGTCCCAATAGCAAAACCAATGTCTGCCTGAACCAGCGCCGGGGCATCATTGATGCCGTCTCCCACCATCCCCACTTTTTTTCCTTCCTTCTGAAGCTCCTCAATTTTATCCTTTTTGTGTTCCGGCAGGACTTCCGCAAAAAAATGCTCGATTCCGACCTCTTTGGCTATCGCTTTTGCCGTAGCCTGATTATCTCCTGTGATCATATAAACAGAAAGCCCCAGTTTTTTCAAGTTTTCTATTGCTTTTACCGAGTCTTTTTTCACCGTATCGGCAACCGCAAGGATTCCTTCTATTTTCCCGTCAATACTGATATACATAGCGGACTTTCCGTCATTTTCAAAAACAAGGATTTCTTTTTCAAATAGACTGATATCCAGACCCGATTCAATCATGAGTTTTCGGGTGCCCACCTTGATTTCTTTCTGATCGATCACCCCTTCCACACCTTTTCCGGGAACCGCTTTAAAATTCTTGATTTCCGGAAGAACCTTGTCTTTTGCTTTTTCATAAATCGCTTTCCCTAAAGGGTGTTCAGAGTTTTTTTCACACGCGCCCGCAATAGAAAGTAGTTCATCTTCCCCATATGCTCCAAAAGACTTGATATCTGTCAAAACCGGTTTTCCTTCAGTAATCGTACCGGTTTTGTCTAAAACGATTGCATTCAGAAGTCCTGCGGTTTCGAGGCTCTCTCCGTTTTTGATCAATATTCCGTTGGAAGCGCCCAGACCTGTCCCCACCATAACTGCTGTAGGAGTTGCCAGCCCCAGAGCGCACGGACAGGCGATCACAAGCACTGCGACGGATGAGAGAAGCGATAAAGTCTCGTTTCCGGTTATCAGGTACCAGACAGAAAAAGTAACAAGGGCTATGCCTAAAATCACAGGAACAAAAATCCCTGAAATTTTATCTGCCAGTTTCTGAATCGGGGCTTTGCTTCCCTGAGCTTCTTCCACTATTTTAATAATATTAGCCAGAACAGTATCTTTGCCAATTTTTTTTGCCTGAAACTGAAAACTCCCGAATTGGTTGACCGTAGCGCCGATAACTGTATCTCCACTCGATTTTTCAACCGGCAGGCTTTCACCCGTCAGCATACTCTCATCAACCGATGAATTCCCTTCCACAATCACGCCGTCAACAGGAATTTTTTCTCCCGGTCTGACCAGAATGATGTCATCTTTTTGCACTTCTTCGATCGGGATATCGATTTCTTTTCCGTCTTGAATAATCCGGGCTGTTTTCGCCTGGAGCCCGATGAGTTTTTTAATCGCTTCAGAAGTCTTTCCCTTCGCTTTTTCTTCCAGATACTTTCCAAGAAGCACAAGAGTGATAATCACTGCGGATGCCTCAAAATATAAATCTTTCTTCCCATTCAGTCCATTGTATAAGCTTAAAAAATAAGCAGCGCTCGTTCCCAGTACCACCAAAAGATCCATCCCCGCGCTTTTGGATTTGAGAGAATAAAAAGCTTTTTTATAAAACCTGAATCCGACCAGAAACTGCACCAAGCTAGCTGCTGCCAGCTGAAACCAAAATTCATGGAGAAACATAAAAGGTTGATGCGTAATCTGGAAACTGTCTTTCAGGATATGAAGTACCATTGCTGTAAAAAGCGGAAAAGAGAGCACAGCTCCGGAGACAAAAAGAATTTGGAGGATTTTTCTTTCTTTCTCACGAAGCTTTTTTTCCTGATCTTCTCCGCTTTCAATAAAAGCATGATAACCAATTGAATTAATTTTACGAACCACACTCTCTTTTTTTAATAACAAGGGGTTATACTCTAAAATTCCTTTTTTTGAAGAAAGATTGACCCTGAAATCTTTGACCCCTTCCAATTTAAGAATCTCTTTTTCAATTCTCGTACTGCAAGCGGCACAGGACATCCCCTCAATCAGGACCTCGATTTTTTGCTTTTCTTCTTCTTTCTTGTCTTCAAAAATTTCATAACCCATATTTTCGATTGTTTTTTGAATTTCTTCAAACCCCAGTCTGGTCTCATCAAAATCAATCTTCGCTTTTCCAGAAGCTAAATTGATAAAAACATTGTTGACTCCATCCATGGTTTTTACTTTTTTTTCTATTTTCAAAGAACAGGCGCTGCAGCTCATTCCTCCGATCAGAGTATGGATTGTTTTCATTTTTCCAACTCCGATTTTATTTTTTGATACTCCTGAGATGAAATCTCCCCTTTCGCATATCTTTTCTTGAGCGCATCCAGAGGTGTCTCTTCATACTGTGTTTTTTGATTCTTCTGGTAAATTGAAACAAAAACCCAGACAGCGCCCGCTACAAGTAAAATAAAAAGAAAAATCATAAGAATTCCTCCTCCGCCATTCATAAATCCGCCACCCATAAAACCAAATCTTTCCATGGTATTCCTCCTTTATTTCAGCATTTTATCGATTGTAATCATCAGTTCATCTATCACTTCCAGCTCTCCGTTTTGAATCTGTTCGGTCACACAGCTTTTCAAGTGCGCTTCCAGAAGGAGTTTTTTCACTCCGTTTAAAGCAGACTGGATAGAAGAAACTTGATTTAAAACATCATCGCAGTAAATGTCGTTATCGATCATTTTTCCCACTCCCCTCACCTGACCCTCTATCCGATTCAAACGGATAATCAGATCTTTTTTGAGTTTATCTGAATGATGGGCTTTTCTGCAATGTTCGCAAACCGGTTCTGCCATTTTCGCTCCTCCTTTTTAGGATACCCTACTACCCTATATTATAAATAATAATTTATTTTTTTAGAAAAACCAAATTTTTTTTTGGAACTTTTCAAAAAGATATATATTGAACTAATCAGGCTGTCGATTATTATTGAAATTAACTCGGACACCGAGCGGAGTCGAGGTGTCACTTCGGCTTCGCTCAGTGACCGTAGGGATAGGATAATAACCAAAACAAAGCTATGAAAGATTGCATCAGAAAAGACACTTTCTGATCAACTTACAAATATCAATGATATACAGAACTGAATTTAAATTACAAATATTTTCAACCCGAAATTGTCATTGTCCGGCGCTTGTACTGAGCAAAGCCGGAGAATGACATGGATTTTTTGCAATTTAAAATTATTTCAGTATAACAAGATGATTGATGGAAATAGTTTTCAATAATCGACAGCCTGATAATATTTTTTTAAAGAATAAATCCCTGTTCGATAAAATCAGCTTCCGTAAAATCATTGAGTTTATCCCTCATTTGCGCCTCAGTCATATCAAGCTCATCCATAAATGAGGCGGCAATAATATCGATTTTTCGGACACAAAAGCTTTTTTTTTCGCTGTTATAAAAATAAACCGTATTCACCCCGTGATAGTACTCTTCCCAGAAATCATCATAGGAAAAAGCTGATTCTTTCATTCCCTGAATAATTTTATCCATAGTTTTTTGACTGATTTTTGCCATATTTTATCTCAATAATCAAAGATAAGGGCAGTTCTAAAAATAGAAAAAATCGTCATTTCGATGAGCGAAGAGAAATCTTTTTTAATATCAATATTTTAAGATTTCTCACTTTGTTCGAAATAACAGGAAAATTAATTTTTAGAACTCGCCATAAAAATCTTTTTCCTTTTTTTTCACCTATTTTTCAATTTTATAACCCCGTTGTTCCATAAGAAACATAAATTTCTTTCAACTTTTTTTCTTCATCCAGAACAAAAGCAATCTGCCATCTTTCTGAAATAAAAAGAGTCTTTGCTTTTTCAAGATCACAGTACAGATAATCAATTTTTTCAATCAACCGATTCATTTTTATAATTTTACTTTCTTCTACAAAAGAAGAGTTCATTTCCATCCTGCATGAAAACCCGTTTTTTTTCATCATTTCTTCCATTTTCACGACACTCGTTCCTACTGGAAAATAAATTTCTAAATCTTTTTTCATTTGAATCGTATCTTGAAGCAGTGGAAAAGAATGCAGATAAAAAAAAGATAAAAAAAATGAAAAAAGAAAGTCCGGCATTGCTCACCTCTTTATTTTAGCAATCCATTGTTCAAAATCAGGATATTTTATTTTTGCTTTTTCCATAATGGGAGTCGGGTCATTGCAGAAATCTAAATTGTAATTGGCTTTGATCCATTTTCTAAACCGATTGCTTTCTTTTTTATTCTCTTGCGCATATTCATAAAAAGCACTGTCATAACCGATGTAATCACGATTGGAAGAAAGGATCAGCATAAAATCAGAAAAATTTTCAGCTAAAACAGACGATCCTTCTCCTTCGGAATCCAGAAAAACAATCGGGGCGTTTGAGGGTGTGATACCGTCTTGATAAAGCCAGAAAGCATAAAGCGAGCCCACTCCGTCAACTCCAAAAGGAAGCACCCTGGAATATCCTTTTTCTTTTTCCTGAAACCAGGCTTTTGCACACTCATATTTATCAGGCTGCAATTCAAACTCCCCCGCAAAAAAATACGGGTTTTTATCCCAGTATTCGCAGAGATCTGCCAGCATTTGAGGGACTTCATACTGATAAAAACATTTTTTTAACTCATCTAAAGTTTCACCCATAAAAAACTCCTTCTTGCACCTTCATTTAACTTCATTCAAATACTTATAAAATATAATGAAAAATAAATACAAAAAAATAATTTTTATTCATTTTAATTTACTGATTCAAATGACCATTTTTTTGCTTTTCAAAGTTTTTTTTTTTCAGTATCTTTATAGAGAGAGTTAAAATAATTTTATTGTTTTCACTCAATAAACACTCCTAAAAAGGCGCTATGAAACTAAAACTTTTTAAAAAAGTCATTGATTCTATTCTTTCTATTTACGAACTTCCTTGTCATATTGAGGAAAATAGAAAAGAAGAAACTTTATCTTACTCTCTTTTTCCAAATCTTATTTTTTTTCACAAAATAAAGGCTTTTACCATTCAAATTCAAAAAAATTTTTTTATCCTTGATATTTTAGGTTGGAAAATAATGGAAAAAATCGAAACCGAAGAATTTTCAGCCTATCAAGAAGTCTATCAATTGGAAGTATTTCAAATTATCGAAGATTTTTTTCAAAGAAAAATTAAAATAAAGCTTTTTCTCACCAGAGGGAAACCTTATCTCTGGGAAATTTACCGTTTAAATCAAGACGGGTGGAATCTTTTTCATAAATACAGAAAAAGCTTTTCTTTTCATAAAAAACATTTCATGGAACTCGATTTTGACAGTTTAAAAAATAAATAAAAAAGGATTTTTTATGGTGGATGTGAAAATTTGTGTTGGGACCAACTGCTCTTTTAAAGGCAGTCTGGATATTCTTGAATATCTGGAATCAGATGAAAGCCTTTCAGAAACGATCCGCATTTCGACTCATTCCTGCTTCAATAAAGCGTGTAAGCCTAATAACGCCCCCGTCGTTATGGTTCAGGATGAACTGATTCTGAAAGCGACACTGGATAAAATACTACTCAAAATCAGGGAAAAATTATAAAATGACCAACAGAGACTCTATTACACGCGGTTTATATACTGATGTTATTGATATCCGGCGGAAAGTTTTTGCCAGCGTAGCGGAAGTGATATTAAACTACGACCATAAAAATCCTTATGAAATCATCCATGAAATTTCAAAAATACCTTTTCAGATTATATCAAGAAAAGACCCGACCTACCGCTGCTGCGTTTATAAAGAAAGATCCATTGTAGCCGAAAGAATACGCTTGACTTTAGGGCTTCCCCTCTGGGAAGGGATTGAGAGCGGACACCTTTACAAAGGGATTGAAACTGTTTTAAAACCCCATAAAACAATTGAACTGCCTATTGTGAATGTCATGTCTGAAGCCTGTGAAAAATGTCCTACAAAAGCCTATGTAGTTACCAATAACTGCCGGAAATGCTTAGCCCACCCCTGCTCTGTGGTCTGCCCTGTGAATGCGGTTTATTTTTCAAAAGACAGCGCTGTTATTGATCAGGAAAAATGTATCAAATGCGGGAAATGCCAGCAGGCCTGTCCTTACAACGCAATTGTCAACTATGACAGACCTTGTGCGGCGGCCTGCGGGGTTGACGCGATAAAAAGTGATGAAACCGGAAGAGCAAAAATAGACTATAATAAATGCGTAAGATGCGGTCAGTGTATTGTCGCCTGTCCTTTTGGGGCTATTGCCGATAAATCCGAGTTTATTCAGATGCTGATTGCTTTAAAAGAGAAAAAAACCCTCTATGCAATTGTGGCTCCTTCCTTTTTAGGACAGTTTGGACCTCATGCGACCCCTGGAAATATTTTTTCCGCCATTAAAAAAATAGGATTTGGAAAAGTCATGGAAGTCGCTTACGGCGCTGATATCGCAACCCTTCAGGAAAGTAAAGAATGGTATCACAAAATTTATGAAGAAAAACAGGGATTTTTAGGCACTTCCTGCTGTCCGGCATGGGTTGACCTGGCTAAGAAAAATTTTCCGGAAACCGCTTCAAAAATTTCTGATTCTTACACCCCTATGGTAGCCACAGCAAAAGCAATCAAAGAAAACGATCCAAATGCTATCGTTACTTTTATAGGTCCCTGCGTTGCTAAAAAAGTGGAAGCGCTCCGTCCGGAAGTTTCTCCTTTCGTCGATTTTGTCATTACTTTTGAAGAACTGGCATCGGTTTTTGTCGCTATGGACATAGACTTGGCAGATATTACTGAAAATGAAGTTCTTGAAGACGCTTCCGGTTCTGGTCGAAATTATGCTGTCAGCGGAGGAGTAGTCGATGCTCTTAAAATCAATGTGTTAAAAGAACATCCCGATGCTGATATCCGCATTGAGAAAGCGGATTCGCTCCATGACTGCAAAAAAATGCTTCTTCTTGCAAAAGCCGGAAAACTGAACGCAAATCTGATCGAAGGAATGGCATGTCCCGGAGGATGTGTCGGCGGACCTGGAATTTTAAGCCCGATCCGGAGAACCAGTGTGGAAGTTTCCCAGTTTGCAAAGGCTTCTTCTTACTACGCTTCTTATGAAAACCCAAAAATAAATCAACAGGAGGAAAAATGAACTCTAAACTCAAAAGATTTTCATGGATCACTATTCCAGTCCTTTCTTTAGTACTGGTCTTATGCAGCCAAGAAAAGAGTTTTTTAAAAAACTTCAGTTTCAGCACCAAAAACGAAGTTGTCGAAAAAGACTCTTCATCATTGGACAGTGCATTAAAACTCCAGCAGACCTTGAGGAATATATCCAGCTCTATTTCTCCTTCCGTCGTCAATATCCGTACGGAGAAAATGGTAAAAACCCAATCCCGCGCCAATGATTATTTCAATGACCCGTATTTTAAGAAATTTTTCGGCGACCAGTTCGGCGACAATGACCAGCAGCAAAAGCAGCAGGCTCTGGGCACTGGAATTATTATCAGCGAAGACGGATATATTATCAGCAACAACCATGTCATTGCAGGTGCCGATATTATTACAGTGTATCTCTCAGATAAAAGAAATTTTAAAGGACAGGTCATCGGAACAGATGAAAAAACAGATATTGCCCTGATTAAAATTGATCCGAAAGACACAAAACTGCCTGTCGCTCCTTTAGGAGATTCCAATGACATTCAAGTCGGCGATTTTGCCATCGCAATCGGCAACCCCTTCGGGCTCAACTGGACATTTACTTTCGGGGTTGTGAGCGCTACGGGAAGAACCGACGCGATTGATGAAAACGCTCCCTATAAAAGCTATATTCAGACCGATGTTTCCATCAATCCAGGAAATAGCGGCGGACCTCTTTTAAATATAAAGGGGCAGGTTATCGGCGTCAATTCCGCTATCTACTCTACTACCGGCGGCTCAATCGGAATCGGGTTTTCAATCCCTATCAATATTGTCAAAAATGTGGTCAGCCAGCTGATTGAAAAAGGAAAAGTAGAACGGGGATACATTGGAGCCTTTATTCAGGATCTGGATGAAAAACTGGCAAAATACTATAAACTTTCAAAAATTGAAGGGGTCATTCTCACCAATCTTGAAAAAAACGGACCTGCTGAAAAATCAGGCTTAAAACCGGGAGATGTGGTTCTGGCTGTCGAAGGGAAAAAAGTAGAGAACACTTCTCAGCTTATTTCAATGATCAGCAATACGCCTCCGGGAGAGACTTTAAAATTCAGCATTATCCGGGATGGGGATAAAAAAGAAATTTCTGTGAAAATCGGACTCAGGGAACAGAATGTCAACGGGTTTCAAGACTCAGGAAAATACTGGCTCGGCATGCAGTTCGGCAATTTAGATTCTTACCGGGAACAGTTTAAAATTCCGAAACGAATCAACCGAGGCATTGTCATTGTGGATGTGAAGAATGAATCAGTGGCCGCTGAAGTGGGACTTCAACCTGGAGATCTGGTGGATATGATCAATAATGAATCGATTGGAAGTCTTGAAGAATTTTCAAGCTTTATCGCCAAAAACTCGAAACAAAAAGAGTTTTTGCTCCGAGTGATCCGCATGAACCGTATCTATTTTATCGTTCTCGAAAACAAATAAGTTATCTAAAAGTTAGGGAACAACGATCGTTGTTCCCTAACAATATTAATACCCCAGGCGGAAAACCGCCGGGGGATAGTTTTAGAAAGATTATTTCACTCTTCTTAATACTGTTACACAGTTAGTTGCCGCAGAACCGCCGACATTGAGAGTAACACCGATTTCAGGCTGTCCTTTTGTTGGAACTGCTCCAATCGGATCTCCTACTAATTGTTTGTAAATCAGAGTATGCATAGAAGCGCCAGTAGCTCCAACCGGGTGTCCTTTTGCTTTTAAGCCGCCTGAAATATTGACTGGGCATTTGTCGGTTCTGGTAAACTTTCCATCCATATAGTCATATCCGGCTTTTCCGTCTTTTGAAAGTCCAAGCGCCTCGGTACAAAGAAGCTGATTAATTGTAAAACAGTCATGAACTTCTGCAAGATCGAGATCGGAAGTAGAGATTTTTGCTTCAGCGAAAGATTTCTTGACTGCTTCTTTAGCCGCAAGAAGTTCGTGCATATTGGTTCTTTTGCTGATCGGCATAAACTCTTCTGCGTGTCCGATTCCAGCAATTTCTACGATTTTTGATTTTTTCATTGCTTTTGCATTCTCTGTGGTTGTAATCACCATAGCCGCCGCTCCGTCAGTTACCAGTGAACAGTCATGGAGTCTTAAAGGGAAAGCGATCATTGGGTTAGACCCTTTTCCCTCATCAGGCATTCCAAGGATTTCAGCCGCTGTTTTAGGTCCATTTTTCTGATGCGCCAAAGGATTTTCAGCTGCATTCAAATAACCGAGAGCTGCTACAGTCGCAAGCATTTTTCGAAGTTCTTCATCTGAAAGATTATAAAATTTTTGATATCCTTTTGCATATTCAGCAAAAAGACCTGGGAAAGTCATTCCTTTTGCCCCTTCTTCAGGAAAATAAGATGATGCTGCAAGAGTAGCAGTCATATCTTTAGTTCCTAAAAGATTCATCTTTTCAACACCGACAACCAGAATGTTTTTATATCGACCGGATTCGATTGCATAAACCGCATCATAAAGAGCAACTGAACTGGAAGCGCATGCTGCTTCAGAACGAGTCATTGGTTTAAACCGGAGAGCCGGATCAATTTCAACTCCCAGAGGGGCAATGTGTTCCTGATTGACAAATCGGGAAGGAGAACAAGAACCAAACCAGACCGCATCGATATCTTTTGCAGAAAGACCTGAGTCTTTAATTGCGCCTTGACCTGCTTCGATCAAAAGGTCATAAAAAGACTTTAAATCGGTGATTTCTCCTGTTTCTTTGTTTCTTTTCACAAAAGAACCGAATTCTGTGTTATAAGCTCCAATAATGCTTACTTTGCTCATAAAACCTCCCTGGTTTCATTATAAATTTTTTTAGTACACAAAAAAATAAACATTATCCTAGTGTTAAAGTCAAATTTTTTTTACAGGAATCTGGATTTCCACCAGAAGATTTTTATCAGAATGAGTAAAGGCAAGACTTTTGATATAAAGTTTGATAGGGGCTCCTATTTCTTCGTAATGATTTTTCTTGATCCATTCTTTCATTTGACGGTAAGCGGTCAAAGAAGCCTGGTGATTCCCCCAGTAAAGTGTGGAAACAAACAACCCGCTTGAAATAATTTGTATATTTTGAAAATATTTTTCTTCCTTTTGAGATAAAAGACATCCCATTTCCCATAAAGTGTTGTCAGGATTTTCAAAATTTTCATGAAAAATAATCAGATAAGGTCCCTGAATATGAATTGAATTACTCTCTGCCAATTTCTGAATCTCTCTGACCTGAATTGCCACTGAATTGAAATGAAAAGACTTTTTTTCTTTGATGGAAAGAATTTTTCTTTCAGGCTGTGCTTTCAGTTCTACATAAAAATCGGAAAAATCCTGAATATTTTTTTCTAAAAAAGAAATCTGGCTAAAAAGCTCAATCCGGTGTTCAAGGTCTTCTTCCATTTTCTTTAGTCTTTCAATTTCTTTACTGATTTCAGATTTTTTTTTCTTGCAGAGATTTTGAATACTTAAAACACTTTCTCTTTCTAATATTTTTTTAATTTCTTCAAGTGAAAATCCAATTGACTTTAAATCTTGTATCATAGAAATAATAAAAACCTGCTCGGTTTTATAATAACGATAGCCGGTATTCGGATCTGAAAAAACGGGTTTAAAAAGATTGATTTTATCATAATGACGGAGTACCCGGGATGAAAGATTGCAGATACAAGATATTTCCCCGACTGTCAGGAGATTTTTCTCTCTCAAAATAGAACCGTCCTAAAAAAGATGAAGAAAATTTAATGAAAAAAACAGGCAGAAAAAACTGCCTGTTTTAAAAAGAAAATGTTATACCATTTTTACGATAACGGTTGTTCCCATTCCTCCACCGATGCAAAGAGAAGCAAGCCCTGTTTTTTTACCGGATTTTTTCAGTTCATGTAAAAGAGTAACCAAAATTCTTGCTCCGGATGCCCCGATTGGGTGACCCAGTGCAATAGCTCCGCCATTGACATTGACTTTGCTCATGTCAAGTTTTCCGATGCCTTCTTTTTCAAGACCTTTGACAACTGCAAGAGACTGAGCCGCAAAAGCTTCGTTTAATTCGAAAAGGTCGATATCAGAAAGTTTCATGTTTGCTTTTTTCAATGCTTTGGCAATAGCAGGAACCGGTCCGTATCCCATGATGGAAGGATCAACTCCTCCTGAACCATATTCAACGATTTCAGCAATAATCGGAGCGCCAAGCTCTTTTGCTTTTTCTTCGCTCATAATCACAAGCGCTGCTGCTCCGTCATTGATTCCGGATGCATTTCCAGCTGTTACGCTTCCGTCTTTTTTGAAAGCGGGTCTGAGTTTTCCAAGCCCTTCAAGACTTGATTTCGGATTATAGTGTTCATCAGTATCAACTACAGTGGTTCCTTTTTTGGTTACAATTTCAACTGGAACGATTTCATCTTTAAATCTTCCGGATTCAATTGCTTTTTTTGCTTTTTCCTGAGAATTTTGAGAAAATTGATCCTGCTCTTCTCGGGTCAGTTTAAACTGATCAACCAGATTTTCAGCAGTAATTCCCATGTGATAGCCGTTGAAAATGTCTGTCAATCCGCCGAAAACCATCTCGTCAATCAATTCAGTATTTCCCATTCTTGCGCCCCATCTTGCTTTAGGAGCAATGTAGGGAGCCTGGCTCATATTTTCAGTTCCTCCGGCAATCACAACATCCGCGTCACCCGCTTTGATAATTTGAGCTGCAAGAGAAACACTTCGAAGTCCTGAACCGCAGACTTTGTTAATCGTCATAGTAGAAACTTCAGCAGGAATTCCGCCTTTAATCGAACACTGTCTTGAAATGTTTTGTCCAAGACCTGCTTGAAGAACGCATCCAAAAACAACTTCATCTACATTCTTTCCTTCGATTTTAGATCTTTTGAGAGCTTCTTTAATGACAGTAGCTCCAAGATCAGCTGCAGAAACATCTTTTAAACCGCCGCCGAATGCGCCGATTACTGTTCGGACTGCCGCAGTAATAACAACTTTTTTCATAACATTCTCCTTGTGTTAAGGTTTAATTTATGCATTTAAAAATAATAAAAATATTGGAAAATTCATAAAGATTAAGAATAAAATCTAAAAAAAAGGTAGCAATTTTTTTTTGTGGCAAGGATTAGGAATCTTTGTTCTATCAATCTGTTTGCCAACCCTGGAAAACCCTAAAGATTTTTTACCCACAAACCCCC